>Ga0075421_100001705_pt1 | contig 25915 bp, 17 predicted proteins | sample SoiMetdeltSBSDD5_FD_75292 | JGI IMG/M metagenome (GOLD analysis project Ga0075421, IMG submission 75292) | Bulk soil microbial communities from a Populus tree surrounding site in Tennessee, USA - Soil MetaG P. deltoides SBSDD5 | ecosystem: Environmental > Terrestrial > Soil > Tree plantation... | reverse complement strand
CGCTCGCCGCCCGAGAGCTCGGCCGGCCGGTGCGCGGCGCGTGCGTCGAGGCCGACGCGGGAGAGCAGCGCGCGCGCACGCTCCTCGCGCGCGCCATCGACGCGGCCGAAGGCGAGCGCCGGGAGCAGCACGTTCTCGAGCACCGTGTATTGCGGCAGCAGGTGGTGGTCCTGGAAGACGAACCCGATGCGCTCGTTGCGCAGGCGAGCGAGAGCGCGCTCGGGCAGCGCGAAGGGGTCGGCGCCGTCGAGGCGGAGCTCGCCGGCGGTGGGCCGATCGAGGGTGCCGAGGATGTGCAGTAGCGTGCTCTTGCCGGATCCCGAAGGTCCGGTGATCGCCACCGTCTCCCCGGCCGCCAGCGTGAAGCTGACGCCGGCGATCACCTGCAGCGTCGTCGTGCCGAGCGCGAAGCTCTTGACGAGGTCGCGTGCTTCGACCGCCGGGTGGTCAGCAGGTACGGGCTCAGCGGGGGTCATCGCCGGCTTCCTCCCCAGGGTCCGCATGCTCCGCGAGCTGCACGGCGAGGAACGCGGGGATGGGAACCGGCCGCGGGCGCCCGTCGCCGAGTACGCAACACACCGACGCCAGCTCGCCGCGCGCCACCAGGCGCTCGCCGCAGGTGAAGGTGAAGGCGTAGGTCATCGACGAGGCCCCCTTGCGCGCCACGCGGACGTGGATGTCGAGCACGTCATCGAGCCGCGCCGGCGACCGGTAGTCGCAGGAGGCCGACCGCCGCGGCCAGCCGAGCAACTTTCCCTCGTGCTCGAAGTGCACCGCGGTGCCGGCCGCGTTCAAGAGCTCGTGCTCGGCGGACTCCATGTAGACGAAGAAGCGCGAGAAGTGGACGATGCCGCCCATGTCGGTGTCGGCGAACTCCACCTTGCGCCGCGTGTGCAGCTCGGAGATCGGCATCAGTGGCTCCCTTCCGCGCGCCGCCCGCCGGCCACGACCTCGGCGAGCACCGCCGCCGTGGCGCGCGCCATCGTCTCCTCGCCGCGGCCGGCGAGAACCGCGGCGCGCCCTCGGCGGCCCAGCTCGATCCGCCGCTCGTCGTCGTCGAGGAGCTCCCGCAGGCCCGCGGCGAGCGACTCGGCCGAGCCGGGCTCGACTAGGATCCCGCCGCCGGTCTCCTCCAGCATCTCCGGGAACGAGCCGTGGCGAGGCATCACCACGGGAACCGCATTCGCCATCGCCTCCAGGGCGAAGAGCGCCTTGGGCTCGCGATAGACGGTCGGCACCGCCAGCACGTCCACCGAACGGAGGAAGCTCACCTTGCCCTCGAGGTCGACCTCGCCCACGTGCTCGAAGCGGTCCGCGAGGCCGAGCTCTCCGACGCGCGCCACGAGCGCCGCGAACCAGGCGCGGTCTTTCCCTCCGAGGTAGCCGGCGACGCGCAGCCGGAGGGCCTCGCGCCCCGGCTCGCCGGCGAGCCGGGCGAACGCGTCGACGAGCAGGTGCAGCCCCTTCTCCGGGCAGATGCGGGCGAGGTAGCCGATCGTGGGCGGTCGGTCGGCCGGCCGCGGCGACGGCTCCGCCGCGTATTGGTCGAGCCGGATGCCCAGGGGAACCACTCGCAGCGCCGAGGCGCCGACGCCGAGCAGCGGCGCCATCTCGGCGGCGTACCAGCGCGACGGTGAGAGGAAGAGGTCGGCGTCCCGGGCACGTTCGGCGAGGAGGGCGAGCGCCCGGCTCCGGTGCGGCTCGACGAGCTCGCCGAGGAAGAGGTCCTCTCCTTGCAGCGACACCACGATCGGCACCCGGAGGGCCTGCTTGAGGCGCCGCGCCATGCCGAGGAAGAGGGAGTTGGAGAGGTGCACGACGTCGGGCCGCACCTCGCGCGCCAACCACTCGACCAGCTTGTCGAGCTCCTTGGCCTGGGACCCGCCTTCGCCGGCGAGCGTCGACAGCGTCAGCTCGCCGAGCTCGCGAGCGTCGGTGGACGCCGCGAAGCGCGACACCCAGCGCAGCAGGCCGGGCCGGTCGAGGAGCCGGTCGAGCCAGCGCGGCGTGCGGCGGAAGAGGCCGACCTTCTGCTGCAGGTAGACGTTGACCGCGCCGTAGAAGACACGGTCGATCGCCACCCCCTCCTCGTCGGTGCGCATCGGCGTGTACATCGGCAGCAGCACGACCTCGTGCCCGAGCCGCATCAGCGCGGAGGCGAGCGTGTTGTCGTGCAGGCAGCTGCCGCAATACATGCCGGCAGCGCCGGCGCCGACGTAGGCGATCCTCATGCGGTGCGAACTGTACTTCGCGCCTGCGCCCGTCTGCTCGTGCCCACCCGCGGAACGCCGCCCCGTCTACCGCGAGCTCAACTTGTCGGCGGGCGCAACGGGCAACCGGAAGGCCACCATCTCCTCGCCGTTGCGGACCAGCAGGACGTCGCCGGCCAGCACCGGGTGGTTCCATGTCTTGCCCTCGATCGCCGGCAACCGCGCAAGCTCCGTGAACTGATCGGGGGTCGCCCCGACCAGCGCCACCTCGCCCTTCTCCGACACCACCAGCAGCAAGTCCTGGTCGGGCAACAGGACGAGCTGGCCGTTACCGTAGCGTCCGCCCTTCCACTTGCGCTTGCCGTCCGCGAGGTCGATGCACGCCAGGATGCTGCCGTCGAAGCCGAAGGCATGCCCCTCGTGGACCACGAAGTCGTTGAAGTAGGGCTTCAGCCCGTTCGAGGTCCAGCGCTGTGTGGCCGTCCATCCACCGGGTCCGTGGGTGACCGCGACCCGTTCGATTCCCCCGCCGGTGCCGAACAGGAGGTCGCCATCCACGGTCAGGGCTGGCTGCACGATGGGCGCGCCCCAGGACCCCGGATGTTTCCACAGCACCGTACCGTCGGCCGGCGCGACGCTGATGGCGCCGTTTCCGCTCATCAGCAGGACCTGCGTGACCCCGTCGATCGTCAGCAGATGCGGCGAGCTGTAGCCGCCGCCGCCGTTCGGACCGTACCAGCGCGGTTTGCCGGTGGTGAGGTCGTACGCGGCCAGCTTGCCTTCGGCGGCGACCAGGACGACGTCGCCCACCACCAGCGGTGAGCTCGAGAAGCCCCAGCCCGGCACCTCCGTGCCGGTGTCGGAACCCGAGTTGCGCGACCACACCACCGTGCCGTCACCGGCGTCGAGCGCGTTGAGAATGCCGGTCGCGCCGAATGTGTAGACGCGACCGTTGCTGAGCGTCGGCGTCCCTCGCGGACCGGCACCGCCGTTCGATTCCCAGAACCGAGCGGCGTCGCGGTGTTTCCACACCGGCTTGCCGGTGGACACGTCGTAGCTGGCGACGATCTCGTCGTCACCGCGCTGCTCCTGGGTGTAGAGGACCTTGCCGCGGACCGCGAAAGACGACCAGCCGGGCCCGATCGGCCGGCGCCAGAGCTCGACCGGCGGCGACGCGGACCAGTCGGTCGCGATCCGCGGGCCGCGCACGACGCCGTCGCGATGGGGTCCGCGAAAGCCGGGCCAGTCGACTGCCGCCACCGTTGCCGCCGGCGCCGCGGCCGCCGGGAGTGCCACCGGCTCGGCGCCGGCCTGGGCTGCACCCGGCGCCTCGACACTCTCCGCCGTGGCCGGTACGGTCGGCAGCGCTGCCTGCTCTGCGCCGGCGTCGGCCGCGGGCTGGGGAGGCTCCGCCGCCGCCCGAGCCGCCGGGGGCTGCTCCACCGGCTCGTCGCCGGCCTGGGCCAGGAGCCGCTCCTCGGGACTCTGCGTCCACCGCCACCCGAAGTCGTTGTCCATCTCGCCGGTGAAACCCCCCGTCCGGATGACCGTCCAGGGTGCGCACGCCAGCAGGACGGTGGCGACCAGGGCCGCGCGCCGAGGTCCATCCGAGAGGCGACGGCTTGCCACCGCCCACGCGACGAGAGCGACGCAGAGGAACGGAACCGCCATGATGGGGAACAGAAAGCCCATCGCCCCCTTCGCGATCGACTCGTGGAGGAGCAAATACGTCGCGTACGTCGTGACGGCCATCAGGGCGACGGCGCCCAGGCGCTCGGACCAGGGAGCCCGGCTGAAGAACAGCCACCAGACGACGATGGCAGCCACGCACACGAGCCCACCAAACACCGAGAAGGCGATGGCCCCGGGCGCGACCACGGGGACGACGAACTTGAGCAGGAGGAACGAGATCGCGGCGACGACGCCGGGCCACAGCCGGAGAGGCTTGCGTGGAGTCGGGTCGTCGGTCCGCGCGACAGGCACGGCAGGTTTGTCAGGCATATATCACCCTACGCTGCGGGTCTCCGGTTGTTTCCGTGGTCGGACGAGCAGAGAGCCTGTCGGCGCCGCCAGCGTCGAAACGGGCGCTCCGCAAGTCAGGGCTCCGCCGCGATGCGGTAGACCGGATAGAGGTTCAACCGCTCGTCCCACGACGGATGGCGGCGATAGAAGAACTCCAGTCGCGCCGCCGGATCCTTGGCAAAGGTCGGGTCGGTGGCGAGGCGGTGCCGGAACGCCGCCGCCGTCTCGGGGTCCTCGGCGAGCATCTTCCGTCCCACCTCCTCGGCGACGTAGGCGTCCATGTACTCCTTGGCCTCGAACGCGGTGTTGAAGAAGCCCCAGGCGGCGTAGGAGTCCGGCGCCTGCGGCTCGAGCAGCGCCACCACCAGCCGTGCCTTCGGCTGCGCGATGGGGACGAAGAGCGCGCCCGCGGCAAGGTTGCGCTGCTCGGGAGCCCACCCCCCCTCGAGGGTAGCGCGCATGTGGCCTTCGTAGGACGACGGGGAGAACGCCACCTTGGTCGCGCGGAAAGTCTCGACGGCGGTCCCCGATCGGGCCCCGGCCAGGCGCTCGAAGCGGATGCCGTGCACCGTGAGCCGCTCGCCGAGCCAGGCGGCGTGCGCCGGCGGCACGAGGTAGCCGCCGCGGGGCGCCTCGACGACGGTGCTCGGAACGACCTTGTCCTTGAGCGGCAGGCGCCAGATCTCGGGCCGCGTCACGTCGTAGCGCGTGTCGAGGGCACCAGAGATGGCGGAGGGCACGCGGGTGTACGCGTAGCCGCGGAAGTCGATGGTGCGCGACTCGGGCCCGGCTCGAAAGGCGAGCGCCACCTCCTGGCCGCCGAGCCTCGCGGCGCGCGCGTCTGCCTCCTGCTGCAGCGCGCGCCAGCGGGCGCCCTGCCGCGCCGTCATCTCCACCAGCTCGGCGACGATCTCGCGCATGACCCGCACGCGCGTCGCATAGTCCTTCCACGAGTGCGTTTCGACGAGCAGAGCCAGGCGATTGCGCAGCGCCCAGTAGCCGGTCGAGAACCGCGGCGGCGGCGCGTCCGCCTCGATGCCGGAGGCGGGGTCGTTGCCGTCGACGAAAGACGGGTAGACATCGAGCGGCAGCGAGCCCCGCGCGGTGAGCTCGCGGTTGAGCTCGCGCACCAGCTCGCGCGCCAGGGGCCGCAGCGCCGGGTCGCCCTGGTAGACGGGCTCTGGAATGTTGGCGACGTCGTGCTCGAACTGCGCGCCGTCGGTGGCGTGCAGGTCGACGTAGAGCTCGGGGTCCCACTCCCCGAGCAGGCGGAGCATCGCCTGCATCTCGGGCGCATCGGCCTTGGCGTAGTCGCGGTTGAGGTTCAGGTTCTGCGCCGTCGTGCGCCAGCCCATCTCGCGCGGCCCACTCTGGTTGGGGCGGTTCCAGGGCCCGAAGCGCTCGTGGCCGTCGACGTTGAACACCGGCACGAAGACGACCACGCAGGACGCCAGCGCGCCGGGCGCCGCCTCACCGGCGAGCAGCGCGCGCAGGGCGAGGAACCCCGCGTCCTTGCCGTCGATCTCGCCGGCGTGGATGCCTCCCTGGACGAGCATCACGGGGAGGTTGCGGGCGCGCGCCGCCGCGGCGGTGAGCGCCCCGCTGCGCGAAACGACCAGCGCGAGCAGCGGGCGTCCTTCCGGCGTGCGGCCGAACTCGACGCAGCGCACCGCGTCAGGCCAGACCTCGGCATAGGCGCCACAGAGCCGCTCGACCTCGTCGTAGCGGCCGGTGTCGCGGAACTGCGAGCGCTCGGCAACGGTGGCGAGGCGATCGGAGGCGGCCGCATCTGCGGCGGAAGGGAACGCCACCAGAGCGGTGGCGAGCAACTGCAACGTCCATCTGGCGATTCGGTTCACGGAGTCTCCTGTGGGGTCTGCGTCGTGCCGTTGACGCTGCGCCTTCATGGGTGTGTCGGAGCTGGAAGCGGATCTTCGACATCGCCCGGGATTGCGCGCGCTCGATTCTAGGGCCGAGGCCCTTGGTTGAGCGGAGACCACTCGTCCCGGGGGCGATGCGTGGCGAGCGAGGATTGAGCGGTGAGCGGTGAGCGGTGAGCGGTGAGGTGGTGTGCGAGATGATGTTGGGTCGCGGGCCGGCGAGTGCGGGCCGGGGCGCGGGCTGGGAGCCCCCGCCGGGGGCCGGCGCCGCTCATGTGGTCTTTGAGGGACGCCCGCTGTTCGCGGTGGACCTCCGGTGACCATGCGGCACATCGTGCCCCGCGAAAAGCGGGCTGGCGGCGCCTGAACGCGGGGACGCGCGGGCACCTTCGTGGTGGCTCGGCATCGTGCTAGTTGCGCTCCCGCGATCCCCCCGTCGGGGGCCCCCAGCCCGCGCCCCGGCCCGCACTCGCCTTCGCTGGTGGTGGAAGAGGAGGCTGAGAAGTGCGCGCTGAACAGGGCGGTCGCGGTTCCGCCGAGCCCATCGGCGCTGAAGAAGCCGAGCAAGCCACGGCGCCACGAACAGCGCTCGGGGTCGCGTCGCTAGCGGGCGGGGCGGGCGAGCCGTGGGCTCCGTCAGAGCGACTGTTGTCTGCGGATTCCCCCCGTCCGGGAGGCGATCTCCGGGACGCCGCAAGTTGCGTCCGCAAGGGCCATCAACGCTTCTCTCCGATCTCTCCTCAACCACGAGCGAAGGCGGGATCGGGTTGGGCCGCGGGCTGGGGCCCCCGACGGGGGGTTCGCGGGAGCGCAACTAGCACGATGCCGAGCGACCACGGGGGTGCCTGCGCATCCCCGCGCAAGGCGCCGCCAGCCCGCTTTTCGCGGGGCACGAAAGCCGCGGGTGGTCGCGGCTGGTCCACCGCGAACAGCGGGCGTCCCTCAAAGACCACATGAGCGGCGCCGTCCCCCCGCCGGGGGCCCCAGCCCGCGGCCCAACCCGATCCCGCCGGCCCGCGACCCACTCCCACTCCCACTCCCACTCCCACTCCCCCCGCATGCCACTCCTACCTACGCGCGCCGCGCCGACAGGAAGCGCTCGACGCGGTCGCGCGGCGGTGCCGGGCTGGCAAGCGAGCCGACGACCATCGCCAGCGTCGAGGCGGCGAGCACCACCACCACCGGCATGAGGCCGGTCCCTCCCACGGTGTAGCCGGGGTCTTTCCAGCCACGCGAGAGGAACCAGGCCCATGTCCCCAGGGTCGTCACGATCGAGGCGATCCCGCCGGCCGCCGTGCTTCGCCGCCAGAAGAGCGCCGCCAGGAGGAGGGGAAGGAGCCCGGCGAAGCCGGTGAAGGCCCAGACGCCGATGCGGAACAGGCTCCGATCGGCGACGAGCGAGAGCCCCCACGCGGCGACCAGGACGATGGCGACGAAGAGACGCCCGACGACGACCTGGCTGCGTTCGGCGAACGGCCGCCCGCGCCGCAACCGCCAGCGGCCGACGACGTCGCGCGTGAACATCGTCGACAGCGCCAGCACCTGCGAGTCGATGGATGCCATCACCGCGGCGAAGACCCCGCCGGCGAGCACGCTGCCGAGCACTCCCGGGGCGTGGGCGCGCAGCATCCGCATCAGGACCGAGCTCGTCGCCGGGCCGCTCAAACCGGGGAGGTCGACCGCCGCCATCACGCCGAGCAACACGCTGGGCAGCCAGATCGCCGCCACGCAGAGCGGGTAGGCGACCACCGAGAGCCGAAAGGCGGCGCCGCTCTTCGCCGTGAGCCAGGTGAGGAACATGTGGGGGAACATCGCCACCGAGAGCGGGATCGCCGCGTAGCTCAGCAACTCGAGGGGACGGATGAGGTCCCCGCGCACGAGCAATGCGGGGCGGTCGACGGCGAGGCGGGCGAACACCGCCGGCAGGCCGCCGAGGTCGCCGACGATGACGCCGAAGAGCACGGCGCCGAGCGCCACGAAGAGCACCGTCTGGAACGCGTTCACCCAGGCCGTGCCGCGCATCCCGCCGAGCGCCACGTAGCCGAGCACGACCCCCGCCGTGATGAGGCTGGCGAGCCACTCGGGCAACGCACCGTCCGACACCTCGGCGAGCGTGAGCCCGCCGCCCTTGACGCCGAGCAGCAGGTACGGCACGAGGAGGACGAGGAGGGCGGCGAAGAGCAGGTGGGCGAGCGCCTCCGAGCCCCAGCGCTCGCGGAAGTACTCGACCTGCGTCAGGAAGCCGTGACGCCTGGCGAGCGCCCACACCCGCGTGCCGAGGTAGAGAAACACGAGTGGGGCCACCAGCGCCGAAGACGAGGCCATGAGCGCGAAGACGCCGATGCCGCGCTGGTAGCTCTCGGCGGAGGCGCCGAGCAGCGAGAACGCCGTCATGTGGGCGCCGAGGAGCGACGTCAGGAGGAGCACCGGCCCGAGCGAGCGCGCGGCGATGAAGAAGTCCTCGCTCGTGCGTTGCGCGAGGCGGGCGCTCGCCGCGCCGATGACGACCAGGGTCAGGAGGTAGACCGCGACGACGGCGAGCGTCAATCGAGCCCCTCGCGGCCGCCGCCGGTCGGGACCTCGCGCGGCCAGCCCCAGCGGACCGCCAGCACCAGCACGAGGGTCACCGCCACGCAGAACGCGACGTGGTAAGTGAGGCCGACCGGCAGGCCGAAGACGAGGCGCGAATCGCGCCAGAACCAGACATCCTGGTGCAGGACGAACAGCGCGGCGAGCAGGGCGGCGACGAGACGCCGTCCGCGGGCGCCCTCCGGCGTGCGCTCGGCCGGCTCGCTATGCACGGTCGGAGCCTATCCTCGCGTCGCGGCGCCGGCCGCGATCGCCGGCGGATCGAAGGGCGGCGCCGCGGGCAGCTCGACCGTCTCGCCCAGCCGCTCGAAGAGGTCGCCGAGGGGCTCGCGGTAGACATTGCCGGTCAACAGCATGATGACGTCGCGGCGGCAGTGCGGGTGGGCGCGCAGGAACTTCGAGAAGCTGAAGCCCTCGGCGTAATACGCGTAGACCAGCCGGCGCAGCGCCTCCATGCCGTTGGTGAAGTCGACGCCGAAACGCCCGAGCTGGCGGCCCGAGAGGTCGCCGCCGGCGAGGCCGTCGTTGATGGCGTCGGCCGCCATCTCGCCCGACTTCAGGGCGAGCAGGACGCCGGTCGAATAGATGGGGTCGATGAAGCCGAAGGCATCCCCCACCAGCACCCAGCCGTCCCCTGCGATCTGCCGCGCCCGGTAGGAGAAGTCGCGCCGGGCGCGGATCGGGAAGAGCTGCTCGGCGCCGGCGATGCGCGCCTTCACGGCCGGCGCGAGGTCGAGCTCCTCGGCGAAGGTCGCCGCCGGGTCGCCCCCGCGGCCCTTGATCAGGTAGTCGACCGGACCCACGACGCCGACGCTCACCACGTCGTCGGGCAGCGGGATGTACCAGAACCACGACTTTCCCGTCGCGGTGTTGATCACCAGCGTGGCGCCCTCGTCCATGCCGGGATCCCGCAAGGCGCCGCGAAAGTGGGAGAAGAACGAGATGTGCCGCATGCGCGGCTCGACGTCGATCAGCTTGAACTGGCGGGCGAGCAGCGCGCTCTGGCCGGTGGCGTCGACCACCACCCGTGTCTCGACGCGAGACTTGGCGCCATCCTCCGCCTGCACCTCCGCACCCACCGCCCGCCCGTCGTCGTCGAAGAGGACGCGCGACACCGACAGGCCGCGCTGGACCTCGGCGCCCTTCTCGGCCGCGTTGTCGAGCAGCATCTGGTCGAAGCGGCTGCGCAGCACCTGCCAGGTCTGCGAGCACTCGTGCGGGTCGTTCTCGAAGAAGTAGAACGGCTTCGAGGCACGCCCCGACTTGCTGTAGAACTGAACGCTGTATTTCCTCGGAAACGAGCTCGCCTGCATCTTCTCGAGCATGCCGAGGCGCTGGAGAGTCCAGTAGGTCGCCGGCATCAGCGACTCGCCGATCTTGAACTGCGGCTCGGTGCTGCGCTCGGCGAGCAAGACGCGATGGCCCTGCTGCGCCACCAGCGTGGCCGCCGTGGCGCCCGAGGGGCCGCCCCCGATGACGAGGACGTCGTAGGAGTCGCGGAGCGGTGTCATCGGCAGCGGCACTCCATCAGAACCTACGTTCCATCAGAACCTACGTTCCATCAGAACCTACGTTCCAAGCGAAGCCGGGCGGCGAAGGGGGCTGCGGGGAGCACCGAGCTCGAGCCGAACGCGCGCGTCTCGTACTCTTCGTCGGTCAGGTTGTCGAGGTCGAGCGAGATCCCCCAGGCGTCGAGGTCGTAGCCCACGCCGGCATCGAGCAGGAGCACGTCGTCGAGCTCGACCGCGTTGTCCTCGGCCGTGAAGCGCGCCCCGACGTAGCGCAGGCCGGCGCCGAGCCGCAGGCCGCGGCCGAGGCGCTGGCTCACCCAGGCGCGGGCGAGGTGTTTCGGCGCGAAGGCAGACTGGTTGCCGGAGCGGTCGAACACGGCCACGAACGGCGGCGACGGGGTCTGCACGAGCTCGGCGAAACGGGTCAGCTCGGAGTCGGTATAGGCGTAGGAACCGACGACGGCGAGCCCGGGGCGCGGCTGCGCCAGCAGCTCGAGCTCGACGCCGCGCGCCCGCTGGTCGCCCGCCTGCTGCGTGAACCCGTTGTCGTCGGGGATGGCGATGTTCTCGCGCTCGAGCTGGTAGACGGACGTCGTCGTGCGCACGCGCCCGCCGGCCCAGCTCCGGCGCACGCCGAGCTCGACCTGGCGGCTGCGCTCGGGCTTGCGCTCGCCGCTCACGCGGGCGGAGGCGGGGGCGAAGGACTGCGCGGCGCTCGCGTACACCGACAGCTCCGGCGCCGGTGCGAAGACGAGGCCGAGCATCGGCGACCACTCGCCGTCGTCGCGCTTGGTGCGTGTGGCGTCGTCCTCGAAGTCGATGTCGTCGAAGCGCACGCCGGCGAGGGCCTGCCAGCGGGGTGAGAGCGTCACGTGGTCGATCACGTACGGCGCGACGACCCGCGAGCGCGCGTCCCCGGCCCCCTGCGGGGCGACGAACAGCGGGCCGGTCGCCGGCGAGGGGTGGACGAGGTCGGTCAGCGGGAGCTGGGCGAAGCCGAGCGTGAACTCGTCGTCGGCCCGCGAGACCTCGAGGCCGGCGACGAGGCGGTGGTCCATCCCCGCCGCGGTGCCGGTGTAGGTGAGCTCGAGCTGGTTGCCGAACAGGCGCTGCCGGTCGTCGAGAAGGAGCAACGCCCGCGCGACGACGAAGCCACCGAACCCGTTGGGAAAGGCGCCGAAGAGGAGCGTGCCGTCCGAGGCCCAGTCGAGGTCCCGGTAGTAGGTCTTGTTGCGCACGCCGAGAGTCGACGTGAGCTGCACCTGGTAGTCGGCCTGGAAGCGGCGCACGTCCTGCTCGGAGCGGTCGCGGTCGGACTCGTAGGCGGTATCGCGCGAGACCGGCGGTAGCTCGCCGCCGATCAGGGGCAGGCCGGCGTCCGGCTGGAAGTCCGAGGCGCCGACCTCGGCGTTGAGGGTGAGCGACGAGCGGTCGCTCGGCCGCCAGGTGAGCGCCGGGTTGATCGCGGTGAGCTTGCCGTCTTTGCCCTCGCGGTAGCCGTCGGTGCGGCGGTACGTGGCGTTGAGGCGGAACCCCAGCGAGCCGTCGTCGCGGCCGCCGTTCCAGTCGACCTCGCCGGCGGCGGTGCCGAAGCTGCCGCCCTCGAGCGCGACCCGTCCGAAGCGACCGGGCTCGGGCTGCCGGCGCACGATGTTGACGGCGCCGGAGAGCGGGTTGCTGCCGTAGAGGAAGCCTGCGGGTCCCTTGAAGACCTCGACGCGCTCGACGTTGAAGAGCGGATAGAAGGTGACCTCCGGCTCGGGCGCGCCGTCCGTCAGCACGAGGCCGCTCGACAGCGAGTCGAAGCCGCGCAGGACGAAGAAGTCGAACACCCCGGCACCCGCCTCGACGGAAACGCCGCTGACGTCGATGAGCGCGTCGCCGAGCGTCCAGGCGCCCTGCTCGGCGAGCAGCCGGTCGCCGACGACGCCGACGTTGAACGGGGTACGGTCGAGCGGCACCGGGAGCTTGGTGACGATCGAGCTCGAGGTCGGCACGTAGGGCAGGTCCTCGAGGACCGTGATCTCCTCGGTCTGGGTGATCGCCGGCGTCGACCCCGTGGTCTGGCTCGTGGACTGGGTCGTGATCTTGGGCTCGGGCTCGGCCGCCCAGGCCGCCGGCGATGCGATGGCGAGAGCGAATGCGCAGCCGAGCCCCGTCACCTGCTTCTGCATCGAGTCCCTCCTAGATGGCCATCCCTAACCGGCCACGTCCAGCGCCACGAGCTCGCCCTCGCTGCGCACGTAGAGTCGCTTGTTGGCGAGCGTCGGCATCGTCCAGGTCTTGGCGTCGAACACCCGCGCACGGGCCTTCTCGTGGTATCCGCCCGGCGTCACCTCGACGAGCACCAGCTCGCCGTGCTCCGAGAGCACCCAGAGGTGCCCGTCGGCCACGAGCAGGGATCCCTTGCCGAAGCCGCGCTGCTTCCAGCGCTCGGCGGCGCTCACCGGCTCGATGCACTTGAGCGTCGCGTCGTCGAAGCCGTAGAGGTGCCCGGCGACGTAGACCGAGCTGTTGAAGTGGTTCTTCATCACGCGGTTCCGCCAGAGCGTCTCGACCGCCGGCTTGCCGCCTTTCGCGACGACTCGCAGCAGCAGCCCGCCGGTGTCGTAGCTCGACGAGATGAAGATCTTGTCGGGAGCGATGAAGATCGGCATGGCGGCGTTGACGTCGTAGGAGGTCTCCCACGGCACGCTCCAGAACCGCTTGCCGGTCTGCGGCGACACCGAGATGAGTGAGGTGCCGGCGAAGAAGATCGCCTGCCGGGTGCCCGCGAGGTGGAGCACCAGCGGCGTCGAGTAGCCGGCGACGTCCGACTCGGCAGTCCAGATCACCTTGCCCGTCAACTTGTCGAGGGCGAGCAGCGACCGGCCGTTGCTACCGCCGGAGGTGACGAGGAGCATCCCGCCCTCGACGACCGGCGAGGTCGACACGCCCCACTGCGGCACCCGCGCGCCGTGCTCGGCCACCAGGTCGACGCGCCAGCGGGGCTTGCCGGTGGCGGCCTCCAGCGCGGCAAGCTTGCCCTCGGCGCCGAGCACGTAGACGAGTCCGCCGTCGACGGTCGGCGTCGCCCGCGGCCCGCCGCCCATCTCGTCGCGGCGCTCGGCGTCGAGGCGCGCCCGCCAGAGCTCCTTGCCGGTGCCGGCGTCGAAGGCGATGGCGAATTCGCTGCCGCCGGTGCCGAAGAGCGTGAAGACCCGCCCGCCCGACACCGCCATGCCCGAGTAGCCGCTGCCGAGCCGCGCCCGCCAGAGGACGCGAGGGCCGCTCGCCGGCCAGGTCTTGAGCAGCCCGGTCTCCTTCGAGATGCCGTCCCCCTTCGGCCCGCGGTAGCGCGGCCAGTCGGGAGCCTCCCCAGCCTGCGCCAGCAGCGCCGGCACCAACACCGCGAGCCCGAGACCAGCCGCGAGCCATGCCTTTCGCCGTCGCATCGTCGCCTCCTCTTCGGCCGCTCTTCGTTTACGCGGTCGTCGCCGGATTGTTCTCGCTGGCCATCGCCACTCTCTCGGCTCCGGGCCCCTCTCTCCCCGGCGAGGGGAGAGAGGGGTGGGGGAGTGAGGGGTGGCAGACCAACACAGTCTTCTCTTGGGCGGGGGGTCCTCCGGTCCTAGGTATACCGGGCGCCCCGGAACTTCTCGTCGTAGAGCTCGGGAAGCAGCGAGTCGACCCGCACCAGGCCCTCGCGGGTGATGCGCACCGCGCCGTCCTCGACGGTCAACATGCCGCGAGCGGCGAGCCGCGACAACGCCGGCGCGAAGGCCTCGAGGATATCGACGCCGAACTTGCGGCGGAAAGGCTCGCTCTCGACCTCACCGAGCTTCAGCTGCAGCAGGAGCTCGCGTGTCAGGCGCTCGCGCTCGGTCGTCGCGTAGGCGCGGGCGATCACCGAGCTCCCCTCGCGCAGGCGGCCGACGTATTCGTCCCAGCTGTCCACGTTCTGCAGGTGCACTCCGTTGACGTGGCCGAACGAGGCCACGCCGGCGCCCAGAAGGTCACAACCGTTCCACACCGAGTTGCGATAGACGAACTTGATGTCGCGACCGGCGCGTACCATGGTGTAAGCGCTCGAGCGCTCGTAGCCGGCGGCCTCGAGCTGCTCGATGGCGTAGGCGTGCCACTCGCGCTTCTCGTCCCACGTGGCGATGGGAACGGGCAGCGATCCGTCGCGCAGGCTGGCGGCATAACGCGTGTTGAAGGGCAGCTCGAGCTGGTAGATGGTCACCGAGTCCGGCTCGACCTCGATCGTGCGGGCTACCGTACGCCGCCAGCTCTCCCAGCTCTCGCCCACCATGCCGGCGATGAGGTCGACGTTGAGCTGCGGGAAGCCGAGCTCACGGATCCAGGGCAGGCAGCGCTCGATCTCCTTGCCGACGTGGGCGCGCCCGTTCTCGCGCAGGATCTCGTCGTCGAAGCTCTCGATCCCCAACGAGAGGCGGGTGACGCCGAGGGCGCGGATGGCTGCCAGCTTGGCATGCGACAGCGTGCCAGGCTCGCACTCGAAGGTGACTTCTTCGGCGCCCGTCCAGGGGATCGCCGCCTTGAGTCGGGAGACGACGCCCTCGAGCTGCGTGACGCTGAGATAGGACGGGGTGCCGCCGCCGATGTAGACGAAGTGCAGGGGACGCCCGGCGACTGCGGGCTGCGCCGCGTAGCGCTCGACCTCTCGCGCCATGGCGTCGAGGTATTCGAGGATGGCCTCGGCGTTCTTGTCGGTGTAGACGCGGAAGTAGCAGAACTTGCAGCGCTTGCGGCAGAACGGCACATGCAGGTAAAGGCCGAGGTCGACGCCTGGGCGGGGCGGCGAGGCGAGCGCCCGCTCGGCCGCCTCGACCTGCTCGGGCTTCCAGAACGAGAAGGGGGGGTAATTGGCGACGAAGACACTTCCGACCTCGCGCTCGGTGGTGGCGAGGCCGGTGGCGGGCTCGGCGTGCGTCGTCAACTGGAACCTCCGCGTGCGGGACCTAGAGCGAGAACCGTGCCGTCGGTCGTGGCGAGCACGAGATAGCCGCCGCCCACGGTGGGCGAGGCGGCGAGCGGCGCGCCGGCGGCGTAGTGCCAGAGCGACTTGCCGGTGGCGAGGGAGAGGACGTAGAGGTCGCCCGAAAGCGAGCCGGCGACGACGCGATCGCCGGCGATGACCGGCGAGGCGTCGACGCGTCCCGGAGTCGGGAAGCTCCAGCGCTCCTTACCGTTCGCGGCGTCGAGGGCGCGCACCCGCTTGTCGCGGCCGCCCACCACGACCGAGCCCGATGCCACCGCCGGCGAGGCGTAGAACGGAAACTCGCGCGCACCGTCCTTGAAGCGCCAGGCGACGGCGAGGCGGGCGAGGTCCATCGCCACGACCTCGTTCTCGAAGGTGCCGACGAAGGCGCGGCCGCCGGCGATGGCCGGGCTCGCCGCGGTGTTGCCGCCGAGAGCGACCTTGCCCAGCTCGCGGCCGTCGCTCGCGCGCACGGCGCGGAAGAAGCCGTCGCAGCCGGCGACGTAGATCACCCCGCCGGCGATCGCCGGAGTCGCGTGTACGTAGCTCTCGGTCTCGAGCTTCCACACCAGCTTGCCGCTTCTGGCGTCGACGGCGTAGAGGAAGTTGTCGTAGGAGCCGAAGATCGCGAAGGTGCGCTGGCCGTGGACGGCGAAGTTGGGGGACGAGGTGACGGCGCCACCGGTGGCGAAGGTCCAGCGGCGCGCCCCCGTGCGGGCGTCGACGGCGTGGAAGGTGCCGCCCTCGTCGCCGACGTAGACGATGCCGTCGCGCACGGCGGGAGAGGAGCGGATCTCGCCGGCGGCCTGGTAGCGAAAGCGCTGCTTGCCGGTGGCGAGGTCGAGGGCGTAGAGGTTCTTGTCGCGCGAGCCGACGTAGACCGTGCCGCCGGCGATCGCCGCCGTCGACTCGACCTCGCCCCCCGTCTCGAAGGTCCAGGCGAGCACGGGCGCCGCCGGCAGCGCGTCCCTGGCCACTCCGGTGAGGGCGGCGTCGCCACGGAACTGCGGCCAGTCGGCGGCGGAGGGTTCAGGGAGAACGCTGCAGAGCAGAAGGAGAGCGGCTGCCGCTGGTGCGGAGGCCACCCTCCGAGTAGCGTGCGCCGTGCGCACCATTCGGATCCGGATCGCAGAGGAGATGGTGCGCACGGCGCACCCTACACCGGAGGATCCTCCGCATGCAGCATCGGGGCGCGGGCAGCCCGCGTCACCAGGCGGCTTCATAGAGGCCCAGGAAATCCCGCTCCGCGAGCGGGCGCGGGTTGAAGGTGCCCGTCCACTCGCGGGTGGCGAGACGCGCCAGCTCGAGCAGGCGCCCGCGCTCGACGCCGTGATCGGCGAGCCCGCCCGACAGCCCTGCCCCGTGACGCAGGCCGACCAGCTTCTCCGCGAGAGCCTCCGCGCTCTCGCCGCAGAGCTCGCGGTAGAGCGCGTCCACTTCCGCGGCGTTGAAGCGCACGACGCTCGGCAGCATCAGGCTCACTGCCAGGCCGTGGGGGAGACCGAAGGCCGCGGTGAGCGGGTTGGCCGCCGCGTGCGCGGCCCCCAGCATCGACGCCTCGATGGCCGCCCCCGCGAGGTGCGCGCCGAGGATCAGGTCGCTCCACGTGTCGAGACCGGACTCTCCGCAGGCGAATCGCGAGAACGACGGCGCCAGCAGGCGCCACCCCTCGCGGGCGTAGAGCGACGAGATCGGGTTGCGTTTGGTGGTGACGAAGGACTCGACGGCGTGCGCGATGGCGTCGAGCCCGGCCAGCGTCGCGGCGCCGCGGGGTGCCGTGGCCGCGAGCTCGGGGTCGAGCAGCACGACGCGGAAGCGCGCCTTGTCGTCGCCGCACGCCATCTTGCGGCCGTGGCGCATGCCGGGTTCCGGCTCGCTCGCCTCGATCAGGGCGTAGGACTGCGCGTCGCTGCCGGTGCCCGCCGTCGTCGGCGCGGCGATCGACGGCAGCATCGGACGCGCCGCTTTGCCGTGGCCCCAGTAGTCCTCCATCCGCCCGCCGTTGGTGGCCACGAAGTTGACGCCTTTGGCGGCGTCCATCGCGCTGCCGCCTCCCACCGCGACCAGCAGGTCGGCCGCGAAGCGCCGCGCCACTGCGGCCCCGCGGTCGACGTGGTCGCTCGTCGGGTTCTCGTCCACCGCGTCGAAGACCTCGACGGCGAGGCCGGCGGCGTCGAGCGAGCGCGCGGCGCGGTCGACGTGGCCCGCGGCGCGCACGCCGGCGTCGGTGACCACCAGCGCACGTCGCCCGCCGAGATCGCGGGCGGCCTCGCCGACGCGCTCGAGGCAGCCGGCACCGGCGTGGAGCTCGATCCCGCCAAGCAGTCCGCTCCAGCTGACTAGGCCGGAGAACGAAGGGTGGTCAGGGGGTCGGGGGGATAGGGGTGGAATGAAACCCAGGGGAGGGGGTTGGTCTGGAGGCCGCAGCGCGCCACTCGCGCGGAGGTGGGAACCCCTCACGCCGCCGTCTCCGCCGCGGTGAAGGCGCGTCGCCGGTAGAGGTGCTCGAAGAGGTTGCCCTCGTGCGGCTGGTCCCAGGAAACGCGGCAGGTGGGGACGGTGCTGTCGAAGCTCAGACGGTCGACGTGCGCGGCCTCGAGCAGCCGCCGTCGCAGCCGCGGATCGTCGGTGATCGCGGTGACCGCCAGCGACGGGCCGAGCCGCTCGACGAGCTCGCCCTCGGGCTGCTCGACAACCGCGGCGAACGGAAAGGGGTACTCCGCCTGCGCCAGCGGATGCGCCGCGTCGTCGCACCAGACGAGCGTCGGCAGCAGGAAGGCGCAGCCGTCGAGCTCGACGACGCGGCCGCCGGGACCGCCGGAACGGTGGCGCGCCGTCAGGTCCTCGGCGCCGCCGCCGGCGAGCTGGCGGTCGAGAGCGGCCGAGAGTCGCTCCGCCGCGGCGCGCGACGGGAACGCCACCAGCGCCGCCGCGGGATCGTCGAGGGCGCGCGGCGCGATCGCCGCCAGCCGCTCGGCGAGGGCCGCGGCGATCTCGCGGCCGTGCGCCGGAGTGCGGACACCCGAGGCGTTGACGCACGAGCGGCCGCCGTTGTCGGCGATCGAGGAGACCAGCACGTCGAGGTGCCGGCGCCAGCTTGCGGCGCCGTCGGCGCCGAAGACCACCTTGCTCCAGCCCGGGCCGTGCACCTCGATCCGCGGGTCGCCGCGCCACGGTGCCACGGTGCCCGCGTCGCCGAAGAGCAGCGAGCGCCCGCAGCGCAGCAGGACCTCGCCGGCCGCCGCGTGGTCGCCCGGGTAGAAGCCGAACGCCGCCGGCGGGGCGCCCGCGGCGACGAAAGCCTGCACGATGCGGTACGGCGTCCACGGGTCCTGCCGGCCGGGCTTGACCGCGAGGGCGACCTTGAGCGCCACCGCCGGGAGCCAGAGGGCGTGCACGCCGGGCGAGTTGCTCGGCAAGACGAGCCCCAGGGCGTCGCACTCGCGCCGGAAGGAGACCGCGCCCGAGGCCAGCCGGCCGAAGCCGTCGTCGAGGACGGCGAGGTCGAGGCCGCGCGTGAGGCCGGCGACCACGCCTTCCATGCCGTCGAGCACGAAGCGGACCTTCTCCATGTTGCGCCGGCCCAGAGCGTGGGGCATCCCCGTCGTGGCCGCGAGCTGCTCGAGGTAGCGCGCGGGCGTCTGGGGCTCGTCGCCCACCGGCAGCTCGGCCTGCGCGAAGAGCTCGCCGGCGCGCCGGCCGATTGCCAATAGCTCTGCGGTCGAGAGGCGCGCCAGGCTCGCCTGCGCCGCTGCGCTGCGCCCGAGGTCGCGCGCCACCAGCCCGGGGTTGGCCTGGCTCACCTCGGCCACCGGCGCGCTGGAGCGCACGCCGGCGAGCGGCGCGCGATCGAGGCTGCGGTACGGCTCGCCCCAGCGCAGCACTGGGACGTGAAGCGGGGAGCTCATGGCGTCACACCGTTCCTGGCCCCTCTCTCCCCGGCGAGGGGAGAGAGGGGTTGGGGAGTGAGAGGTGGCAGACCCACACAGTCTGTTCCGGGGTGGGGGTTGCTCTGCACTTCTTAATAAACCCCCACGACCACCGACTGGGCGAGGCGCGCGAAGGGGCGCAGGTTGGTGACGCCGTCCCAGGGGTAGAGCTCGGTGGGCGCGGCGCGCTCGCCCTCGTCGCGCTCGAGGAAGCGCGGCAGGAAGAGCTCCTTGGTGAGTGTCGTCAGCATCACCCGTCCCGTCTCGCCGTGGCCCACCGGCCGCTCGGGGTCGTCGGGGTCGACGAGCTCGAAGACGGCGCGCGGATGCGGCGGGTAGTAGGTGATGGCGTAGTCGTCCGCGGGGTCGAACGCCTTGGGGCACGCGAGACCCATCAGCGTGTTGCCGTAGGTGGGCACGAAGTCGATCCCCGGCACCAGCTCCTCGCGCGCGAAGCGGTGGAACTGCGGCGTCATCTCGGTGCCGCCGCAGAAGATGCCGGTGATCCCGGCTCGCGCGAGGTCGACCTTCTCGCACAGAGCCTCGAGCAGCTTCGGGGTGGTGAAGAGACAGCGGATCGAGTCGTGCGCACGCAGCAGCGTCAGCCCCTGATCGATGACGTGCGTCTTGTAAGACGAGAGCTCGCGCATCCGGCCGTCGCGGACCAGCCGGTTCACCCAGCGCGGATCGAGGTCGACGTGGAAGGCGATGCCGCCGCGAACCTGCGCCAGGTGCTCGATGGCGAGGCGCAGGCGGCGCGGGCCGGTGGGCCCGAGCATCAGCCAGTCGGCGCCGCGCGGGAACGAGGAGTCGGAGAGCGTCTCGCTGTAGCGCGAATAGTCGATGCGCAGGTCGTGCACGTTGATGCGCGACTTGGGCACCCCGGTCGAGCCCCCGGTCTCGAAGATCGAGATCGGCGAGTCGGCGTACGCCCGCGGCACCCAGCGACGCACCGGCCCGCCGCGCAGCCACTCGTCCTGGAAGTGGCCGAGGCAGGCGAGGTCGTCGTAGCCCCGGATCCGCTCGCGCGGATCGAAGGCGAGCTGCCGTGCGCGGTCGAGCCAGAACGGACAGCCGGTCTCGGGCGAGAAGTGCCAGGCGACGATCTCGCGGACGTGGGCGTCGAGCCGCGCGCGCGCCTCGGCGACGCGAGCGGCGAGGTCCGCGTGTGCGGCGGTCGCGCCCGCGGGCCCGGTCAGAGAGCTCCCCCCTCCGCGGCCGGCGCCGTCGCCGCGGGCTTGGCGGCGGGCGGCGTCCAGCGGGCGCCGTTCTTGAGCGCGAAGAGCCTGCCGCGGCTCATCACGTAGAGCACGCCGTCCTTGGCCACCGGGGTGGAGAGCACCGCGCTGCCCATGTTCATCTCGGCGAGCACCTTCTTCTCCTTGGCCGCCGCGAGCACCACGACGTCGCCGTCTTCGTCGCCGAGGTAGACGCGGCCGTCGGCGACGAAGGGCGAGCCCCAGATCGCCGCGAAGGTGTCGTGCTTCCAGTGGAGCTTTCCGGTGTCCGCGTCGAGGGCATAGAGGAAGCCCGAGAGGTCGGAGATGAAGACGATGCCGTCGGCGATGGCGGCGGTGGAGATGGTGCGGTGGAAGTCCTCGCCGCCGCGTTGCCAGACCAGGCCCGTCGTGGTGACGTCGCCGTCTTTGGTGGCGTCGATGGCGTAGAAGTGGCCGGGCCCCTCGCCGTGCTCCGGGTCCTGGCCGACGCCGATGTAGACGCGGTCTTGGTAGATCACCGGCGTCGAGATGAGGTTGTTGCGCGTGCCGGCGCCGCCGATCACCCACTTCGAGTCCTTGGGGTTGGCGTCGAACTTCCAGAGCGGCTTGCCGGTCGCCGGCTCGAACGAGTAGATCCAGCCGTCGTCGCCGGGAAAGATCACCTGCGGCCGGCCCTTGATGACGCCGTACGCGGGGTTCGACCAGGTGCCGTGGAGGATCTTGGCGCCGGGCGAGTGGTCCTCCCAGACGACCTTGCCGGTGTTCTTGTTGACGGCGATGAAGCTAGGTGCCAGGGGCACCGGCACGTTGATGTGCGCCTCGTCGACGCCCTGCCCCGTGGTGGTGAACACGAGGTCGCCGACGACGAGGGGGTTGCCGGCGGCCTGGTTGTGCGGGAAGACGTCGAGCTCGGCGATCATGTCGAGCTTCCAGACGACGTCCTCGTCGAGCTCGCTGGTCTCCGTCTCGGTGGTGAAGGGACCGTCGTTCTCGCCGTCGCGGAAGCCCTCGACGTCGGCGGCGATCAGCTCGGCGCGGTTGGAGACGTAGTAGAGGCGGTTGCCCTCGACGTGGGGCCCGTCGCAGATGCCCTGCAGCGGCCAGTCGTTGACCCGTCCCGCGGTGAGCTTGGCGTGCGCCGCCTGCCACTGGAACTTGCCGTTGTCGGCATCGAAGACCATCAAGACGCCGCGGTCGCCGGTGAGCTTCGGGTTGCGCGGTCCCTCGTTGTTGGTGCCGGCGAAGATGCGGTCCTTGTAGAGCACCGGCCCGCCGTAGGACTGCGAGCCGAGGTCGGCTGCCCAGAGCACGTTTTCGCCGGTCTCGACGTTCCAGCGCTCGGGGAGCCCCTTGGCGGGCGAGACCATGTTGCGCGAGCGCGTGTTGCCGAAGAGCGAATAGTCGGCGGTCTCCACCAGGCTGATGCCCTGAGCCAGGACGATGCCGGCGGCGGCGGCGGCGAAGAGGAGGTTGAGCGCGATCCGGCCTCGGTGCATCAGGAGATCCTCAGGGGTTCTTCGTCGAGGAGGGACTCTTCGTCACCTCGACGTTGTCGTAGTAGACCGGAGCCGGCGAGTAGCCGTAGAGGCCCGGGCTGCCCTGGGCGATCGGCAGCGGGTCCTCGGCGACGAGCGTCCAGGTGTCGGGCTCGGGCTGCCCGCGTGGCCACACCTTGGCGCGCACGACGCCCTTGCCACCTTCGCTGCGTACGGCAACCTTCATCGTGTACCAGGTGCCCGGCTGCCAGGGGAACGGCACCTCCTTCGAGGCGCGCAGCTCCGAGTCCCACGAGCGCACCTGGATCTGCTGGTGCGAACCCATGAGGTCGACGGTGTAGCCGCTGTTGATGAGGCCCACGTCGCCGAGCTTGCGGCCGACCTGCTCGGCCATGAGGTCGGCCTGGATGGTGTAGTCCGACCAGTCGGCCGCGGCGAGGAAGGTGCGATGACGGTGGACGCCCTCGGGGGAGGGTCCCTTCTTGAGCACCTTGCCGTCCGGGGTCTCGACGACCTCGAAGCGGACGGCGCCCGAGAGGAAGTAGGTGGGCCGCTGGCCTGCGGCGATCGACTCGAAGCCCTCGCGGTAAGGCGGCGGCGCGATCACACGCACGCGCGCGGCCGCGGTGAGCTCGCCGGCGGTGGCCACGACCTGGCCGAGCTGCGTGCCGCGCGCGGGATCCGCCGTGAAGCGTCCGCCGTCGACCGTGCCCGCGAGGCCTTTGAGGGACCAGGTCACCGTCGGCGCCGCCGCCGGGCGTCCAAGGGCGTCGAAGGCGAGCACGCGGAAGCTCGCCGCCCCGCCGGGGCTCAGACCGATCTCTGCCGGCACGGCGAGGAGCTTCGCGGGCGCGCCGGCCGCCGGCTCGGCGGCGGCGGCGGGCGCGGGACTCTTCACCGCCTTGAACGGCTTCTTCTTGTCGCCGAGGCAGTAGAGCCCCTCCTCGGTCGCCAGGTAGATGCGCCCATAGGCGATCGCCGGCGAGCCGTAGATCTCGGCGTAGCGGCCGTCGGGCATCTTGATCTCCTCGCTGTCGAGGATCTTGCCCGCCGCCGGGTCGACGACGTGGAAGTGGCCGTTGACCTCGGTGGCGAACACCTTGCCGTCCGCCACCGCGGGCGAGCCCTTGCCGACGGTGCCGAGGTCGGCCATCCAGCGCCGGGTGCCGGTCGCGGCGTCCAGCGCGAAGAGGTTGGCCGAGTTGTCGATCACGTAGAGCGTGCCGTCGTGCAGCGTCGGCGACGGGAAGCCGTCTTCGATCGGGGCCCGCCACGTCTCGTTCTTCGTGATGTCGCCGCTGCCGTGGCCGCTGAAGGCGACGACGCGACCCATCTCGCGCGAGTCGACGTTCTCCTCGGCGTGCGCCGCGAACACCGTGCCGTCGGGCGCCACCGCCACCGTGGTGTTGAGCGCGATCTTGCTCAGGTGGAAGCCCCACACCTTCTCGCCGGTGTGCGCGTCGACGGCGTAGACCCAGCCGTCGGCGTTGCCGCCGATGGCGAGGCGGCGGCCGTCGATGGTGGCGACGACCGGCGTCGTCTGCGTGTTGAGGTCGGCGGGCGGACCGCCGGGCGTCGACACCCAGAGCAGCTCGCCGTTCTTCTTGTCGAAGGCGAAGAGCCGATGCCTGGGGGGGCCGAGCTCGCCCCAGCTCCCCGAGACGAAGGTGACGATCAGGCGCTCGCCGTCGAGCACCGGCGTCTGCGTGCGCCCGCCGTAGCCGGAGAAGAACCCGAGCTCCTCCACCAGGTTGCGCGTCCAGACGACCTTGCCGGCGCGGTCGAAGCAGAGGAAGCTGCCGCCCACGCCCTGCGCGTAGAGGTAGCCGGTCTCGGGATCGCCGGCGAGGTTGGCCCAACCGACCCGGTTCTCGGGGACGGCCGTGTGGTAGACGTTGAAGCGCCGCTCCCAGAGCAGCTTCCCGGTTCCCGCGTCGTAGCAGGCGACCCGCTCCTGACGCAGGGGGCCTTCCCCCGCACGGCCGTTGATGCACGCCCGTCCGTCGAAGACGATCGGGGTCGAGCGGGCGGTCAGCGGGACGCGCCAGATCAGGTTTTCCCCGGATTGCGACCAGTGGGAGATCAAGCCCGTCTCGGCAGAGTTCGCGTTCTGGCCGGGACCCCGCCAGGCCGGCCACTCCCCGCCGCGAGCGGGCGGCGCGACCGCACCCGCTCCCGCGAGCAGCATGGCGCCCAGCGCGAGCGCAAAGCCCCGCCCGCGCCGCGGCCCTTCCGCGCGGCTCACCGAGCGCATCGTTCTAGCTGCTCCACTCGCATCCACGCCAGCAGTGGGCTGCAACCCGCCACCGCCTTTCTGTACGCCGGACCGATCCCAAGGTTTCTAGCGCGGCACCCGCGGCACCGCTTCATCGTACACAGCCAGGAGGAGCCGGGCGGCGTCCGGGGGGCTTGCCGGTACTAGGACCGCTCGGCGGCGGCAGCCGGCGCCTTCGCCGGCGGCGCCGGTGCGGGCCGGTAGAGGGTGACGAGAAACCCCCCCAGCGCCGCGAGCAGGATGCCGACGAAAAACGGCCAGCGGACGCTGCCCCAGCCGCCGGCCGGCGGGTGGAGGACGATCGACACCACCGCGTTGACCACCGGGGCGCCGGCGAAGACCAGCGACATGACGACCGCCGGCGTGCCCCGGGCACCGAAAGCGAGCAGCACCCCCAGGGCGCCGACCGCGCCGGCGACGCCCGCCGCCAGCGACCAGCCGATGCCGCGGCCCGGCAGGTGCCACTCGGCGCCGCGTAGGAGGAGCAGCGCCAGGGGAGCGAGGACCGCCGTCAAGAGGTAGGCGACGCCGACGAAGAGGAACGCCTTGTAGCGGCCGTTGACCGGATCGCCCATCGCCTGCTGCCCGGTGTGGAGCAGCAGGCCGTAGAGGCCCCAGGTGACGATGGTGAGCGCGACGTACGCGATCCAGCCCAGACCCGGTCCCGCCTCGGCGCTCACGGGGCGGTCCTCCGGCCGGGACGCGGCGGTCGCTCGGGATCGAAGTTCATCAGGATTCGAATCCTAGCTCGGGAGGTCGGCCTGCCGGGGCTCGGGCAGGGCGAAGCTCGCGACGATGCCGATCGCCGCGGCCGTGACCGCCACGATGGCGCTCGCCTTTGCCAGCGCCGCCGCCGGGCTCGCCGCGGTGAGCTGGTTGGCGAGGTTGACGCTGATCCACGCCGCCGACGTGCCGAGGAGGCGTCCGCCGATGTTGGCGGCGAAGCTCTCACCCGTGCCGCGCAGGTGGGTGGGGTAGACCCGGGGGAGATAGTTGCCCCAGAAGCTGAACTGGGCGATGGCCACGAAGCCGCAGAGGAACAGGCCCCAGCGGAATGCCCCGCTCTCGAGGCCCATGGCGTTCCAGAAGAGGAGCGGGAAGACGACGAGGGCGGGAATCTGGAACACGCGCAGGAGCCTGCGCCGCGAGGCGATGCGCACCGCCAGGATGGCGAGCGCGATGCGGCCGAGCAGGCCGCCCACCTCCTGCAGCTTCTGCGTCGCGGCGACGACCTGCTGCTGGGCAGGCCGCGCGAGCGAGTGCACGTCGGCGAGCCCGGGCACGATGCGCGTCGCCTGCTGGATGGCACCGAACGCGAGCGCATAGCTCGCGGCCACGAGAATGGTGGTGACGATCGTCGTGCGCATGAGCTGCGGGCTGAACAGCTCCGAGAGGCGCGGGCGCGAGAGAGTGCCGGCCTCCTTCCGCGCTCGCCAGGCGGGCGACTCCGGCAGCCAGGGCCGCACGATGAGGAGCGGCAGGGCGGGGATCAGCCCGGAGACGAGCGTGTAGCGCCACGCCGAGTGCCCGCCCGCGATCGCCGGCAGCGCATCGGCGTTGTGGACGGCGAGCCCGTAGATCCACGCGACGAGCAGACCGCCGAGCGAGGAGAAGGCCTGCGTGTAGCCGAGCACCTTCTCGCGGCGGGTGGGATCGGTGAACAGCTCGGCAAGCCACGCCGTGCCGGCGACGAACTCGACGCAGACGCCGACGAAGACGACGCAGCGCAGCGCCAAGAGCTGCCCCGGGCTGGTGACGAAGGCCGAGGCCAGCGCCCCGCCGGCGTAGAGGAGGATGCT
>Ga0075421_100001704_pt1 | contig 25919 bp, 24 predicted proteins | sample SoiMetdeltSBSDD5_FD_75292 | JGI IMG/M metagenome (GOLD analysis project Ga0075421, IMG submission 75292) | Bulk soil microbial communities from a Populus tree surrounding site in Tennessee, USA - Soil MetaG P. deltoides SBSDD5 | ecosystem: Environmental > Terrestrial > Soil > Tree plantation... | reverse complement strand
GCCCTCGGGGGAGTGCCGATCCACCTGCACGCGGCCGATGGTCAGTGGGTGATGCGCCCGGATCCCGCGGTGCAGCTCTGGGAGGGGGACACCAAGCCCATCGGGCCCGGCCTCACGCTGGTTCGACTGGGGGGACACTTCGACGGCGGCACCGTGCTGCACTGGGCCGACTGGAGCGAAGGTCGCGGCGTGCTGCTGTCGGGCGACATCCTCCAGGTGGTCCCGAGCGGGCACGTGAGCTTCATGTGGTCGTACCCGAACTTGATCCCCCTCTCCGCCGCCAAGGTTCAGCACATGGCACAGATCCTGGAGCCATTCGCCTTTGACGCGGTCTATGGCGCGTTTTCCGGCAGGGGCCAGATCGACGTAGACGGCAAGCAGGTGGTCGCCGCGTCCGTCGCGCGCTACATCGCCCGCATCAGTGAGAGTTAGCTCGGCGGCCGGAGCCTGTTGCGACACGAACCTCCAACCTCCCTCACCACAGAGGAACCCCGATGACCATCATCGATTCCCAGGTCCACGCCTATGAGGCGAACACCCCGAGGAGACCCTGGCACAATGTGCCGAACTGGCCCGATCACGTTACGGGTGACGAGATGGTGGCGGCGATGGACAAGGTCGGGGTCGACGGCGCGATCTTCATCTCCGCCTTTTCCATGTACCGCTACGACGCCAGCTATGCCGTGGACGTGCAGCGCGCCCACCCCGGCCGGTTCGCCATCGTCAAGCCCGTCGACCCGGACGATCCGGAGGTAGGTGAGGTCATTGCGGACTGGAAGAAGACGCCGGGTACGGTGGGCATCCGCATCATGCTGACGAAGGAGGCGAACCGCGAGCCGAACGACCCGGGCCTCGATCGAATCCTGCGCGCGGCCGTAAAGCATGACTTTCCGGTCAACATATTGTGCTGGGGCAACGTGGACGCGGGCACGGCATTGATCGACCGTCATCCCGATGCGCGTTTCATCATCGACCATCTGGCCATCCTGCAGCCGCGCACTCCGCCCGCCCCGCCGCAGGCCTGGGCCGACCTGCCGAAGGTGCTGAACCTCGCCAGGCGCCCAAACGCGGTGATCAAGGTCAGCGGCGCCTGCACGTTGTCCCTGGAACCCTATCCCTTCCCGGACATCTGGGACCCGCTCGCCCGCGTCTTCGATGCCTGGGGCTTTGATCGCTGCCTGTGGGGCACGGATTGGACTCGCGCGTTCGCGGTCGTCAACTACCAGCAGGCCGTCGAACCCTTCGTTCGAACGGACCGCCTGAGCAACAGTGAACGAGCGATGCTGATGGGCGGTGCGTGCGCCAAGGCGTATGGCTGGTCACCGAGCAAGGGGTAGGGTAGGTGCGCAAATGCATATCGGATTGATCGGCGGCATTGGACCTGCCGCGACCGAGTTCTACTATCGCGGCTTGACCGACCGCCACGCGAAGTCCGGGACGCGTCTGGAGCTGACGATCGCGAACGCCGAGGTGCGCGACCTCTCTCAGAACCTCGCAAACAAGGATGCCCGCAGGCAGGCAGGCATTTTTGCGGCTTTGATATCGCGGCTGAAGGCGGCCGGCGCGCAAATCGCTGCCGTCACCTCCATGGGTGGTCACTTCTGCATCGGCGAGCTTCTGCCGATATCGCCATTGCCCATTCTGAACGGCATCCCGGAAGTGGACGCTGCGGTGAGGCGGGGAAGGTTCAAGACCATAGGCATCATCGGCACACGCATGGTGATGGAGACCCGGCTGTACGGGGCAATCTCGTCGGCGACGGTGGTGGTCCCTCTCGGCGCCGAGCTCGACGAGGTGCACGAGAGCTATGTGGCGATGGCAACCGCAGGCCGGGTCAACGATGCGCAGCGGCGCGTGTTTCTCGCCGCCGGCGAGCGCCTCTGCCGAGACCAGAGCGCCGACGTCGTTCTGCTGGGCGGGACCGACCTCTTCCTCGCATTCCAGGCGCGCGATGCCGGCTTCCCCGTGCTCGATTGCGCCGATGTACACGTGGAGGCGATCTACCGGGCGTCGCTGCAGCCACCATGAAGTGCAGCGCACGTCAACAAGGTGGCCCGCTCGATCAATGCCCGCGGGCACGTTGGGCTCGAGGACTCGGCTTTGACACTGACGGGGTTCTTTCGACAGTCATCGGCTGCTCCAAGTTCTCCTTTCCTGCGCAAGAAGCGGGGAGAGGCAAGAGACGGAAATCACTCGGTACGCGCCTTGAATGCTGACTGGGTTGTGGATCGCGGCCTGCGCAATCGCGCACGCAAAACAATCGCGGCCCGCCGCCAGTTGAAGTACCGCGGCACGCGCTGGCAATAGCGCCGGTACGCTTCGCCATAGATGCGCGCCAGCCACGGCTCTTCGAGCACAACCATGAGGAAATAGACCGCGATCATGGAGGCACACAGCAGGTAGGTCGGTCCGCTGTCGGCTGTAATGGCAAGCGCGCCGTAGACCACCATCAGCATCGCGTTCTGGGGATTGCGCGTCCAGCGGTAGATGCCACGCGTCACCAAGCCATCGTGCGCCCCATAACTGTTGTCCCGGCCGAGTACGCGAAACGCGTAGATGAAGAGGGCGACGGACGCGGCGAGCACGATGGCGGCTCCTGCGCGTACCCACACGGGAAGCCCGAGGAAGGCTGCGCGGTCCGCAAGCGCCATCGCGAAACAGAGCACATTGAGACCGCGGAACAGTGGCCAGAACACGTAGCTCTGCCAGCTCCCCCGTGTCGGCCAGATGCCCAGGCTCGGGACCAGCATTGTGAGCAGGAGCAAGCCGAGCAGCAGAACCGCTACGGTCAGTCCCACCATGAAGAGCACGTCCGCCACGCCCATCCCCCTCGCCGTCCGACCCATGCGAGCGCGGTCGCATCATAACGCAGGCAGGCCTGGCTTGGGGGTTCGCAAGGGTCGCCGTGATCCGGCGGTCGGCGTCACCGACCGCGAGCGCATCGTGGTCGGCTACTGCCTACCCGTACGAATTCGAGCCCCGAGGCACCTCGAGGCGGGATCAGGGATGACACGCGCCTGATGACGAGGAGGCCATGCAGGCGCTCGGAGCGAACGGCTCGAGCGCAAGGTCGGTTGGACGACCCAGTGTGGCGTTGGCAAGCAGCGCACCGCTGTACGGTCCCATGGCCAGGCCGCTGGGACCCAGGCCATTGCCGATGAGCAGGTTGTCGACGCCTGGAACCGGCCCGAGCTTCGGCCGGTCGTCATATGCTACTGGCCGGAACCCGATGCGTATTTCGTGGACCGTCCAAGATGCAAGCCCGGGCGCGACCGCAAGTCCTGCGTTGAGCACCTCCGCCACACCAGCGGCCGTCAAGCGATAGTCGAACCCGGAATCGGCCTCGCGGGTGGCGCCGACGACGACGCGGGAATCCTCGAACGCCAGGAGATAGTAGCTGCTCAGCGGCAGCAGGATCGGCCAGGAGGCCGTGTCGGTGCCCGGCAGGCGCAGGTGAACGATCTGGCCGCGCTGCGGCGCCACTGCGAGGCGAATGCCGGCCGGCCCGAGGATCTCCGACGCCCAGGCGCCGGCGGCGACCACCACGGCGTCGGCCTCGATCAGCTCGCCATCGACACGCAGGCCCGATGCCCGGTTGCCGCGCATGACGAGCTCGGCGGAGCCGGCGACCAGCCGGGTTCCACGCCTGACGGCGGCGCGCTGGAATGCGGCGGCGAGGCGTCGGCCGTCGACGCGGGCACCGCCCGATACGAATATCGCAGGCTGATCCCGGCGCAAGGGCGGGAACAGCGCCCTGGCCTCGGAGGGCGAAAGACAGTCGACCCGCCCCACTTCCGGCGCATCGGCGGCACGGACGCGCAGGCGGTGCTCGACGTGCGCGCGGGCACGTAAAGGCCGCCCACTCGAGCGTAGCCCAGATCGCGTTCTCCATCCTCCGCGAGCATTGCGACGATCTGCGAATAGTAGCGCGCGCCGCGCGCGAGCAGCGCGCAGCGCCATGCATCCTCGATGGACGAACCCCATGGGCAGACGATGCCAGCCCCTGCCGCGGTGGCGCGACCTTCGTCTGCCCGGTCGACCAGCGTTACTTCCGAGCCCGCGCGCGCAAGGTGATAGGCGGCGCTGCCGCCCATGATGCCCGCGCCCACCACGATGACCTTCATGAGATGCTCCGTGCCGATGCTGCAGGGCCCCATCATCGACGGCCCGCGCAGCAGCTTCAAGCAGCACATCGTTTCGCCGGCCGAGGAAATCCGGGGGGCGCGATCGGCTTGTGCCAGGGCGCCGCAAATTCGCCTCCAGCGCTCGTGGCCGCATCGAGCCGCCGAATCCCGAGCCGGTCCAGACCCATTCATGAGATGCCCAAGGAGGAGAGCCTGCCTTCGCGGATGGCGGGCGGCCGGTCGATCAGCAGAAACCCTCCATTAACCATCCGACTGCCGATCATCTCGACATGGTGACGCTGGTTTGCTATGATTCTGTCATTCTCCACAGTTGCGTTTGCACTCTCCCAGCCTGGGTAGGTTGGGAGTCGAGCCCCCATCCCGCCGCCTTCCCCGCTTGCGTTCAGCCGCGGGTATCGAATGAATGAGTGGGAACACTGGCGCGCAACATGTGCAAGGGCCACGCCTGGCATCATTGGATCGCTGATCTGCACCCATGGCCCGCTCAGACCGGGGTTGGCCGGCTGCTGTCGCCGCCGGCAGGAGTCGATCGCGGCTCGATGGGCGGTTGCGCGTCAGCGGGCAGGGGGCAGCGGTAGGGCAGCGCTTCGGTGCGTGCCTCGAGATCGGCCTTGGCCCGCGCGATGAGCGCAGCGTCCTCCAGCGCCTCCACGGCCAAGCTGCCCATCACCTTGGCGGCCGCCACCATGCCCTTCTTGGCCTGCCCCGACTTGCCCTGGGCGGTGATCTGCCAGGAGTGCCCCGGCGTGCCGATGGCGCAGGTGGCAACCCTGGCCTGCACGGTCGGCACCACCCAGCTCACGTCGCCGACATCGGTCGAGGCCATCATTGGCGCTCCCCTGGTGCCGAGGGGAACGACGAAATCGCAGAGCGGTGTAGCGGCGCGTGGGGCGACCCCCGCCCGCGCATAGGCCGACGCGATGTCCTCCGCCGTCAGCGTCGCCTGGATCTCGGTCGCATACTTGCGGTCGGCGCCGTCGAAGGGCGGTGGGCCTAAATGCTCGAGGTGGCGCTGCATCGCCTCCTCGAGCGGCGTGTTGCCGAGCAGATTGGACACGGCGCTGACGATCCGCTGGCTCATCTGTGTCTCGGTCATCAGGGCGGCCCCCCGCGCCACGTTGGTCACCCGTTCGACGAGCGCACGCATGCCGGGCAGGTCGCGGGCGCGCACGGCGTAGCGCACGGTCGCTGTGGCCTGCACCACGTTCGGCGCAATCCCGCCCGCATCGACCACCGCGTAGTGGATGCGAGCGTCCGAGGGCATGTGCTCGCGCATGTAGTTGACGCCGACGTTCATCAGCTCGACCGCATCGAGGGCGCTGCGGCCCAGATGCGGCGCCGCCGCGGCATGGGAGGCCCGGCCCTTGAAGGTGAAGTCGATGCGCGTGTTGGCCAGGCTGACGGCATCGTCGACCCGGTTCATGGCGCCGGGATGCCAGGTGATGGCGATGTCCACGTCCTGGAACTGCCCCGCCCGCACCATGAAGGTCTTGGCGGCCCCGCCCTCCTCGGCCGGGCAGCCGTAGTAGCGCACGCGGCCCTTGATGCCCTGGGCGGCGAGGTAGTCCTTCACGGCCGCGGCAGCGAGCAGCGCCGCCGAGCCCAACAGATTGTGGCCGCAGCCGTGACCGTTGCCACTGGCCTCCAGCTCCCGCTGCTCGGCAATGCCGGCCACCTGCGACAGGCCGGGCAGCGCGTCGTACTCGCCGAGGATGGCAATCACGGGCCCACCCGCTCCCGCTTCGCCCATCACAGCCGTCGGTATCCCCGCGAGGTTCTCCTCGACGCGAAAGCCTTCCCGCTCCAGCATTTGCCGGTGCTCGGCCGCCGACCGGTATTCCCCATAAGCGAGCTCCGGCATCTCCCAGATCCGGTCCGACAGCGCCTCGTAGGCCTCCCTGCGGGCATCCACGAGCGTCCAGATCTTCTCGCTGTTTTGCATGGCCTTGCCTCCCTACGGTCGGGCGACCATCGCGCAAGATGGCGACAATGCCGTGGCGGACGGGGTCAGACCTCTCGCACCGACCTAAGGAGCGAAGCTCAAGGCTTGGAGGCGAGGGGTCTGACCCCGCTCCCTCCGACCGGTCCAATATCGCAGCGCGGTAGCCGTACAATCGGCACGGTGGTCGGTTGACCGCTTAGCCCGGGCCTGTTTTGATCGCCAGTGGGCTGAGTTGGCCTCCAGGATATGCCGGGTGGTGGCTGGGCTTCACTCGAGCACACGAGGGGTTTCCATGCAAGAGCAGGAACTGCGCGATCTGATCGCCGAGGTGAAGACCGGCCGGCTCACGCGCCGTGCCTTCCTCCAGAGGATGATTGCCCTCGGTCTCACGGCACCGGTGGCCTTCCACGTGCTGGCCTACTCGGGTGTGGCGATGGCCGACACGAAGAACGAGTACAAGCCGACCAGGCGCGGCGGCGGCGGCGCGCTCAAGGCCCTGTGGTGGCAGGGTGCAACGCTGCTCAATCCGCACTTTGCGGTCGGCACCAAGGACCAGGAGGGCTCGCGCATCTTCTACGAGCCCCTCGCCGCCTGGGACCAGGACGGCGGACTGGTACCGGTCCTCGCCGCCGATATCCCGAGCGTGGAGAACGGCGGCCTCGCCCGCGACGGCAGGTCGGTCACCTGGAAGCTCAAGCAAGGCGTGCAGTGGCACGACGGCCGGCCGTTCACCGCCGACGACGTGGTGTTCAACTGGGAGTACGCTTCCGATCCGGCCACGGCGTCGGTGACCATCGGCAGCTACAAGGACATCAGGGTCGAGAAGGTCGACCCCTATACGGTCCGCGTGCTGTTTGCCAAACCCACGCCGTTCTGGGCCGATGCCTTCGTCAGCTCGCGCGGCATGCTGGTCCCCAAGCATCTGTTCGAAGCCTACAAGGGCGCCAAGTCGCGCGAGGCGCCGACCAACCTGAGACCGGTCGGCACCGGCCCCTATCGATTTGTCGACTTCAAGCCCGGTGACATGGTCCGAGGCGAGCTCAATCCGAACTATCACGTCGAGAACCGGCCGCACTTCGACACCATCGAGATGAAGGGCGGCGGCGATGCTGTGTCGGCCGCGCGCGCCGTCATCCAGACTGGCGAGTACGACTACGCCTGGAACCTGCAGGTGGAGGACGAGATCCTCCTGCGGCTGGAGAAGGGCGGCAAGGGACGCGCCACCATCACATCGGGCGGCAACATCGAGCACATCCAGGTCAACCGCTCGGATCCCTGGACGGAGGTCGATGGCGAGCGGTCGAGCCCCAGCAGCAGGCATCCGCTGTTCTCCGACCCCGCCGTGTGTCAGGCGCTCGCGCTCCTCGTCGATCGGGGTTCGGTCGAGACCCACATCTACGGGCGCACCGGGGTCGCGACCGGGAATTTCCTCAACAATCCGGAACGTTTCCGGTCGAGGAACACGAGGTGGGAGTTCAATGTCGACAAGGCCAACCAGGTCCTCGACACGGCCGGTTGGAACCGGGGAGCCGACGGCATCAGGGCCAAGGACGGCAAGAAACTCAAACTGGTGTTCCAGACCTCCATCAACACTCCGCGCCAGAAGACCCAGGCGATCATCAAGCAGGCCTGCCAGAAGGCTGGGATCGACGTCGAGCTGAAGTCGGTGACGGCCTCGGTCTACTTCTCGTCGGATGTCGCGAACCCCGACACCTTCTCGAAGTTCTACTGCGATATCCAGATGTACACGACGACCATGACGCAGGCCGACCCGGAGGTGTTCATGAACCAGTTCGTCTCCTGGGAGGTGTCGTCTAAGGCCAACAAGTGGCAAGGCCGCAACATCTCGCGCTGGCGAAGCGAGGAATACGACAAGGCATTCCGCGCGGCCGAGGCCGAGCTCGATCCGGTCAAGCGGGCGGCCTTGTTCATCCGTATGAACGACCTGGTGTGCGACAACAACGTGGTCATTCCGGTCGTCTACCGGCCGCGAGTGTCCGGCGCGGCCAACAGGCTGCGCGCCCCGCTCAGCGGCTGGGACAACGATTTCTGGGCGCTCGCGGACTGGTATCGCGAGGCGTAACGAGGACAACAGAGGAGCGAAGGCGGCTGGTGCGATCCCGGTTGAGGAACGGTGATGGGGCAGTATCTTATCAGGCGCCTGCTGATCGCCATCCCCAGCCTGCTCGGCATCAGCATCGTCCTGTTTGCGGTGCTGGCTCTCGCTCCCGGCGATCCCTTCGAGGAGCTTGCCACCAATCCGGCCGTACCGCCCGAGGTTCGCGCCAACCTGCGCGCCAAGTTCGGGCTCGATGATCCGGTGCCGGTGCGCTACGTGCGCTGGCTGGCGGCAATGGCACAGGGCGACTGGGGCTTCTCCTTCGTCAGCAGGATGCAGGTCGACACGCTGATACTGCAACGGCTGCCGACAACGCTGTTCGTGATCGGAGCGTCGCAGATCCTGGCGCTGCTGATCGCCATCCCCGTCGGCGTCTATGCGGCGACGCGGCCCTATTCGCTGTTCGATCAGGTTGCCAACGCGTTCGCCTTCATCGGCTTCTCTCTGCCCACGTTTTTCACCGGGCTCCTCTTCATCCTGGTGTTCAGCATCTATCTCGATTGGCTGCCGTTCATCTATCGAGCCGACATCAGCGCCACCGGCTGGCAATGGTACTGGGAGCACCTCAGGCAGGCGCTGATGCCGATTGCCGTGCTCGGGCTGTTCCAGGCCGCGTCGATGACACGCTACGTGCGCGCTTCCGTGCTCGACGTGATCCGCCTCGATTATGTGACGACCGCGCGCGCCAAGGGGCTCGGCGAGCGCGTCGTCATCACCAAGCACGTGGTGCGCAATGCGCTGATCCCGGTGGTGACGCTGGTCGCTCTGCAGATGCCGGCCGTCTTCGGCGGCGCCATTGTGACCGAGCAGATCTTCCGCATTCCCGGGATCGGATCGCTGCTGATCAGCTCGATCCTGGCCAACGACACGCCGGTGGTCATGGCGGTGACGTTCATCTTCGCCTGCCTCGTGGTCCTCTTCAACCTCATCGCAGACATCGTCTATGGCTGGCTCGACCCGCGCATCACTTACCACTGAGGCCGCGGCGGCGGATCAGCGGCGCGCCCGGCACTTCTCGCCGTGGCTCGATGCCTGGCGCAGGTTTCGCCGGCACCCGCTGGCGGTCGTCAGCGTGGCGATCCTCTTCGCCATCGTGCTTGCCATCCTGCTCGGGCCGTTCGTCTGGAGCGTGCCGATCAACGCCATCGACTTCACCACCCGGCTTCAGACCTCCTCCTGGCAGCATCCATTGGGCACCGACGACCTCGGCCAGGACCTGCTCGCCCGCCTGCTCTACGGCGGCCGCATCTCGCTCGCCGTGGGGCTCGCCGCCATGGTAGTCGCCATCCTCTGCGGCACCATCATCGGGGCCATTGCCGGGATGTCGCGCGGCTGGGTCGGCTCGGCCCTGATGTGGCTGACCGACCTGTTCCTGTCGCTGCCGCAGCTGCCGCTGCTTCTCCTGGTGATCTACCTGTTCCGGGACTCCCTCAAGAGCGCGTTCGGTCCCGAGGGCGGCGTCTTCATTCTCATTGTGATCGTCATCGGCGGTCTGCGCTGGATGCCCGTTGCCCGCCTCGTGCGCGCCCAATTCCTGTCGCTGCGCGAGAAAGAGTTCGTCGAGGCGGCCCGCGCGCTTGGCGCCTCGAAGACGCGCCTGGTCGTCCGCCACATCTTGCCCAATGCGCTGGGGCCTGTAATCGTCGCCGGCACCATCGATGTGGCCGCCGCCATCATCGCAGAATCCACGCTATCGTTCCTGGGGCTCGGGTTCCCGCCCGACATCCCGACCTGGGGGCGGGTGTTGTTCGATGCCAAGGACTATCTGGACATCGCTCCGCACTGGGCCCTGTTTCCGGGCGCAGCCATCTTCCTCACCGTGCTCTCCATCAACTTCATCGGCGACGGACTGCGCGATGCGCTCGATCCGCGCAAGGTGATGTGATGGCCGAGGCGCTGCTCCAGCTCCGCGGACTCAGGACACATTTCGCCACCGACGACGGCATGGTGCATGCTGTCGACGGCATCGATCTCACGGTGAATGCAGGCGAGACCGTGGGCGTTGTCGGCGAATCGGGCTGCGGCAAAACCGTCACCGCCCTCTCCGTCCTGAAGCTGATCGCCATGCCGCCTGGCCGGATCGTCGACGGTCAGATCCTCTGGCGCGGCCGCGACCTGGTTCCGCTGGGGCCGGAAGGCATGGACCGCATCCGCTGCAAGGAGATAGGCATCGTCTTCCAGGAGCCGATGACTTCGCTCAACCCCGTTTATACCGTGGGTGAACAGATTGCCGAGGCGATCCGCCGCCACGAGGGAGCGAGCCGGCGCGCGGCACTCGCCAAGGCAGTCGACATGCTCCGACTCGTGCAGATTCCCAACCCCGAGCGCCGGGTGTCCGACTATCCGCACCAGTTTTCCGGCGGCATGCGCCAGCGCGTCATGATCGCCATGGCTCTCGCCTGCAGCCCGAAGCTTCTGATCGCCGACGAGCCGACCACCGCCCTCGACGTCACCATCCAGGCGCAGATCCTGGAGCTGCTCCAGGACATGAAGGTCCGCTTCGGGATGGCCGTCATGCTGATCACCCACGCCATGGGCGTGGTCGCCGAGACCGCTCAGCGCGTCGTCGTCATGTATGCCGGCAAGGTGGTGGAGGAGGCCTCCGTGGAGCAACTCTTCAGCCAGCCCCGGCATCCCTACACGCTCGGCCTGATCCGGTCGATCCCGCGCATCGACACCTCGACGGAGCGCAAGACGCGGCTCGAAGCCATCGGGGGCGTCGTGCCGAGCCTGCTCGAGCCTCCACCGGGCTGCCGTTTCGCGCCGCGCTGTCGCTTTGCCACCGAGGTGTGCTGGCAGGCGGTGCCGCCGCTGCGCGAGGTCGAGGCGGGGCACAAGGTGGCATGCGTGCTTTGACGGCCGGGGGAAGAGGCGCCGCCATGACCGGACCGCTGCTGCGCGTCAACGAGTTGGTCAAGTATTTCCCCGTGCGCGGGGGCCTGTTCCGGCGCGAACTCGACCGCATCCATGCCGTGGATCGCGTCAGCTTCGATGTTGGCGCTGGGGAGACGCTGGGCCTCGTCGGCGAGTCCGGCTGCGGGAAGTCGACGACCGGGCGCTGCATCCTGCGGCTGATCGAACCGACCTCCGGCGAGGTATGGTTCGAAGGCAGGAACGTAACCCGGCTCAGCCGCAGTGCGTTGAGGTCGCTGTGCCGGGACATGCAGATCATCTTCCAGGACCCGTTCGCCTCGCTCAACCCGCGCATGACGGTGGGCGCGATCATCAGCGAGGCGCTGATCATCCACGGCCTGGCCAAGGGCCGACGCCAGTTCGCGGACCGGGTCGCGCACCTCCTGGAGACGGTCGGGCTGCAGGCCGACCACATGCGCCGCTACCCGCACGAGTTCTCCGGCGGCCAGCGCCAGCGGATCGGCATTGCCCGTGCGCTGGCGGTGGAGCCGAAGCTGATCGTCTGCGACGAGCCGGTGTCCGCGCTCGACGTGTCTATCCAGGCGCAGGTCATCAACCTCTTGGAGGACCTGCAGCAGCAGTTCGGCCTCACCTACATCTTCATCGCCCACGACCTATCCGTGGTCGAGCATGTCAGCACGCGGGTGGCGGTCATGTACATGGGCCGCATCGTCGAGATTGCCCCGGCGCGCGACCTCTACACCAGGCCGCTGCACCCCTACACCGAGGCTCTGCTGTCGGCGGTGCCGATCCCAGATCCCAAGGCCAAGCGCCGCCGGGTGACGCTGCAGGGCGACGTGCCGAACCCGCTCCGCCCGCCGACGGGATGCCGCTTTCACACCCGCTGCCCGATCCGGAGGCTGCCGCTCTGTAGCCACGAGGTTCCTGAGCTCAAGGAGGTCGGCGGCGGACATAGGGTCGCCTGCCACGTCCGCGGCTAGAATTGGCCAGGCCCTGGACCGCAAGGGCGAGTCCGCCGGCAGACCTGCGGCCGCGTCGCCTTCGGGATCGGTGGCTGTGCCTGCGGCAGCTCGCAGAACCTGGCGCGCTTGGGCGGTGGAGATTGCCGGGGTTTTCTGGCACGATCACGAAGCGCGTAGCGGGTGGAGGGAAGCGAGAATGACGGACCTGCCGTCGCATGTTGACATCCACGAAGAGGGCCCCCGTGAGGGCTTCCAGATCGAGCCGGGGCCGATAGCGACGGCCGACAAGGTCCGCCTCATCGAGGCTCTGGCTGAAACCGGTCTCGGGCACATCCAGGTGTGCTCCTTCGTCAATCCTCGCCTGGTGCCCGGGTGGGCCGATGCCGAGACGGTTGTCGAAGGGTTCAAAACCAAGCCGGGCATCGGCTACACCGCCCTTTGGTTCAACGCCAGCGGGTTGGCGCGGGCCCTGCAATTTCGCGATAAGCTGGCCATCGCAGGCTCGATTGCTCTCACCGCGTCGGAGGCCTTCACCCGCAAGAACCTCAACCGCAGCCATGCAGAAAACCTCGAGGCGATGCGCAAGCAAACCAGCCTGCATCTCTCGAAGGGCGTGCCCGTGGGCCGCATCGGCGTGATGGCGGCATTCGGCTGCAACTACCAGGGCGACATCGCGCCGGCCCAGGTCATCCGCACCCTGGAGGACGGCCTCGCCATTGCCGCCGAGACGGGCGCGCAGATCAAGCTGTTCTCGCTGGCCGACACAATGGGGTGGGCAACGCCGGCGCGTATCGAGCGCGTGCTGGGCGAAGTTCGGTCACGCTGGCCGGGAATGCAGCTCTCTCTGCATCTCCACGATACGCGCGGCTTGGCTGTCACCAACGCGCACGCTGGCCTGCGCATGGGCGTGAACCGTTTCGATTCCACCGTCGGCGGGCTCGGCGGCTGCCCGTTCGCCGGCCAGAAAGGCGCGGCGGGCAATATCTGCACCGAGGAGCTGGTGCTGCTCTGCGAGGAGATGGGCATTCGCACGGGCGTGGACCTCGACAGGCTGATCGAGGTCGGGCGCATGGCGGAGATCATCGTTGGCCACCAGCTGCCGAGCGAGCTGATCCACGCCGGAAGCCTGGACGCCTTCCGACGCACGGCCGCCTGATGTCTGCAACGCCCCTGACCGGCTTGAAGGTTCTCGAGTTCAGTCACACCGTGATGGGCCCGACTGCGGGACTGGTGTTCGCGGAGCTCGGCGCCGACGTGGTGAAGGTGGAGCCGGCCCCGCAGGGCGACCACACGCGCGGCCTCGGTGGATTCGCCGCCGGCTTCTTCGCCGCCTTCAACCGCAGCAAGCGCAGCTTGGCAATCGATCTCAAGCGGGCCGAGGGCCGCGCGGCGATGCAGCAACTGGCGGCAACCGCCGATGTTGTGATCGAGAATTACGCGCCGGGCACCATGGAGCGGTTGGGCTGCGGATACGAGGACCTCGCCAAGATCAACCCGCGCCTCATCTACTTGGCACTCAAGGGGTATCTGGCGGGGCCATACGAGCACCGTCCCGCATTGGACGAGGTCGTGCAGTTCCATGTCGGCCTCGCCTACATGACCGGGCCGCCCGGCCAGCCGCTGCGCGCCGGGGCCTCCATCATCGACATTCTCGGCGCCGTATTCGGTGTGGTCGCCGCTCAGGCCGCGCTGCGCGAGCGCGAGGCGACCGGAAAGGGGCAGCGCGTCAGCAGCGCGCTGTTCGAGAGCGCAGCCTTCCTGATGAGCACGCACCTGGCCGGGATGACGGCGACAGGTCTCGAGCCCCAGCCAATGCCGGCGCGGCGCGGGGCCTGGGCCGTCTATGAAGTGTTTCCAGCGGCAGATGGGGAATTGTTCATAGGCGTCACGAGCGATCAGCAATGGACGCGCTTTACCGAGGAGTTCGGGCTGCGGGCGCTCTCTGCCGATCCGCGCCTCGCCACGAACCTGATGCGGTGCGCAGAGCGCCCGTGGCTGCTTCCCGCCATCAAGGAAGTCGTGGCAGGATTGCCGCTCGCGGAGGTGATGCGCCGTTGCGAGCGCGCGAACGTCTCGTGGGCGCCGGTCGGACGGCCCGGTGATCTGTTCGCCGACGCACACCTGCTTGCCGCTGGCGGGCTCCTGGATGTTTTCATCTCGCGGGCTGGCGGCGGGGATGGCCGCAAGGCCGGCCTGCCGACCTTGCCGGTCGAGTTCGGCGCTGGGCGCGGGCGCCCGATCCTGCACCGCCAGCCGCCGCGCTCGGGTGAGCACAATCGGGAAGTTCTGGTCGAAGCCGGATTTTCGTTGGAGGAGGTCACCGCATTGGCGGAGCAGGGAGTGATCGTTGGCTCCTGATCGGCAGCTCCTATCGGATCACTCCGGCTTGCCCGTGGCGATACTTGTCGACGATGCGCATGTCGGGCTCGACGCCGAGACCCGGCCCCGCCGGCACACGCACCTTGCCGTCCCTCGCAAGCATGGTATCGCCGAACGGATTGGCTTCGAGGTTGGCGTAGATGTTCTCCAGCAGCGTATCGGTCGCCAGCGAGGCGACGATGTGGATCGAGGCGAGATTGCCAGGGCCGAAGTAGGCACAATGCGGGATCAGCTCGATGGAGTGCGCCTCCGCTGCGGCGATGATCTTGCGCATTTCGGTGACACCGCCGATCTTGGTCACGCTGGGTTGCGCGATATCGATCGAGCTCCTCTCGAACATGTTGCGAAAATCGTGCAGGCCGGCCGCATTCTCGCCGGCGGCAATGCGGGTGGCGCCCAGGCGGCGGACGCGGGCGAGCCCTGTGTGATCCTCCGGCGGCCACACCGGCTCCTCGAGCCAGGCGAGATCGTAGGGCCGGTAGGCCCGCTCCATCTCGATGGCCTGTGCTACCGGCCAAGGGCAGTTCACGTCGTTCATGATGGCGATGTCGGGCCCGGCAGCCTGGCGCGCTGCCTTGACCTCTTCGATCCCGTGCTCGTGCAGCTTGATATGCCTGAAGCCCTGGTCGACCTTCTCGCCGCAGATTCTGCCGACCGTATCCGCATTGGCGTATCGCATCAGGCTCGTGTAGGCGCGCACCTCCTTGCGCCGCCCGCCGCCAAGGAGCTCGCAAAGCGGCAAGCCAGCACGCTTGCCCGCGATGTCCCACAGCGCGATGTCGATGGCCGAGTGCGCATAGACCACCGGCCCGTTGCGCCCGAAAATGTGGAAGGCCTGCGCCGCCTGGCGATGCAGGCCGTTGATGTCGGTTGCGTCCTTGCCGATGAACCAGGGGCCAACGTGGCTCTCGAGTGCAGCCTTGGTTGCCGGAATGATGGAGTGGCCGAAACCCTCACCCCAGCCGGTGATGCCGGCGTCCGTCTCCACCTGCACCAGGAGGTGATCCATGGTCGGAAACCGCAGGCCGGCGAATTCCTGCTTGGGCGCCCCCATGTCGAACGGGATGCGCACGTAGTGCGTATGGATGGACGTGACCTTCATGGCGTCTCTCCGGCTAGGCGATGCCCGCGGATGGCAGGCCGTGCGCCGTACTCACACTCATCGCTCCTGCAACTTGTACCAGGGATGCGGATTGCCGGGCACCTTCACGCGCAAGCTGTAGACGGAGGTATGTGCGCAGCACAGCAGCGAGCGCAGATCGGGCCCGCCGAAGGCGAAGTTCACGGCTTGCTCCGGCCATCGAATAGTGCCCACGCGTCTGCCATCGGGCGCAAACACCCAGATGCCGCCAGGCCCCGTGCAATACACCCGACCGATGCTGTCGACCTTCAGGCCATCGGGTATGCCGGGCTCGGTCCCCTCATTCATGTCGGCAAAGATGCTGCGGCCGGCCATGTGACCCGCAGCATCGAGCGCGATCGCATGGATGTACCTCGAGGAACGCGTGTTCGCCACGTACATGGTGCGCTCGTCGAGCGACAGCGCCAGCCCGTTCGGATATTCGCAAAGTGCCAGCACGCTCAGACTGCCGTCGGTGGCCAGGCGATATACGCAGGCCCCGTCCCACAGGCCCTCTTCGCCCGCAGGCCCGGGGATCTCGCGCTCGCGATAGGGGCGGCGTTTGTCCGGATCGGTGAAGTAGAGACAGCCGTTCGAGTGGCAGATCACGTCGTTTGGACGATTGAAGCGCCCGCCCTTGTAGTTGTCGACAAGCCGCTCCACCGTCCCGTCCGCCGCCATGCGCGTGACGCACCGACCGTCACCTTCGCATAGGATCAAGCGTCCCTGCATATCGAAGGTCGTGCCGTTCCCGCCAAGCGTGGCTCTGACGATCTCCGGCGCCGCGCCGGGGCTCATTCGAAACAGCTTGTTCTGGCGGATGTCGACGAAATACCAGTGGCCGCCCGGGTGCCACAGAGGGCCTTCCGTGAAGATGAAGCCGGTCGCGAGACGTTCTGGCTCAGCGGTCTCAAGGACCTCCGGCAGATAATTGGCTGCGGCCATTGTTGCACTCCTCAGCTGACGCCATGTCTGCACCCTGCGATGCGTTCAACTGAAAGTCCAATGCTTACAGATCGGCTGGCCGCAAACGACCGGGAGCCCATCGAGGGCGTCACGTTGTCGCCGGACGGGACTGAGAGCTTCAAAGGTTGCGGGGGTGACCATGCTCCAACCGCCGGAGCCCTCGCAACGAACAATCTCGGAATTTGGGGCGGAGCATGTTTGGGCTCCGCCGATCGTACGGTCAAGACCGGCGGCTGCAGTGACGCGTGGAAATTCCCGCCTGTGCGGCGCGTGCCTTTGAGCACTCCGTCGACGGTCAAACCTGGGTTATTTACACCCGGCAGGGCTCAATTCTTGGCTCGGGGCTCAACCTGTTCATCTGCCGACTGCGCCAGCACGACGTAGCTGACCGCGACGTCCAGCATGATCTGTCTGCACACGGGATCGGTCATCTTGTCTGCCATGACGCGCGCCCGCTCCGCCTTGTCCCGCAGTCGCTGGGCGTCGTCGTCATGACGGGGCATCGTCCAATCTCCCCCCACCTTCACGCGCAAATTCGGCGTGTCGGCTCGCGACTGTGCGGTGGCTCATTGCCCGCGCCCGGCGGCGCGGCGCTCCGCGGCCATCTCCGCCAGCCCAATATAGCTGACGGCAATACCATAGCACGTGGCGGAACCCTGTCTGTCACAAAGACGACAGAGCAATAGCGTGTCCGTCGTCAGGACGTTGCCGGGGGCCTTGCTTGACCGGTCACCCTAGCATCGATCAGTGCTTCACGCGCCTCGATGGCCTTTGCAGAATGTCCAGCGGCTCGAGCCCCGCGTTCGTGCCACTGCCGAGCTTACGGCGGGCCTCGGGGACCTGGAGGCGCGGGAGAGAACCTGCTGTTCCGACGCATTCATTCGATACCCGCGGCTGAATGCAAGCGGGGAAGGCGGCCGCGATGGGGCTCGACTCCCAATCCATGCGGGTTGGGAGAGTGCAAACGCAACTGTGCAGGATGACAGAACCATAGCAAACCAGCGTCACCATGTCCAGATGATCGGCAGTCGGATGGTTAATCGAGGGTTTGTGCCGGTCGACCGGCCGCCCGCCATCCGCGAGGGCAGGCTCGCCTCCCCCTTGGGCATCTTATGAACGGGTCTAGTACGGACCCGGCGGCCGCATGATCGCCGTTCATCTCAGGATGCAGTCGCCTTCAACGTCGTGTCATCGACCTCCGTCTTCGCCCGCGTTTACCAGGCCATGCCGGCTGGCGGGACCCGCCGAGGCTCGGCGGCGGCTTTTGCTTGTGCTCGGACGCAGGTGGAATAGGCTGGCTGAAACGTCCCATCCCCGTGCTGGCAGTACAGCGGGCAACTGGCATGACGATCGCACCAGAGGATCGAACGACCAGCGCTGGCACTGTTGAAATCGCCGCCCGGCTGGCTGGCGTGTGGCCCCGGCTCGCGCTTGCGCTCGCCAGTTGGACGATCCGGCAGACCCGGGCCGTGAGTGGGCTGGATTACTCCCTCATCGACTATCGGGGTGTAGCCTCGGCGGCCACTCGGCTCAGCCTCGAATGGTGGCTCGAGCCGCAGCGCGCACTCACGGCACTGGCCGAGCTCTGGTCGCGCAATCTCGCGCTCACCGCCCACCATGCCTGGTGCACGCAGGCCGCCGCGCGGGATGCAGCCGGTGACAAGCGGTTCCAGGACAAAGCCTGGAGCGAAGACCTGACGTTGCGTCTGGTCCGCGATGCCTATTTGGTCAACTCACGCTGGTTGCTGGCTCGGGTGCGTGCAGCGCGCACCCTCGACCGCCACCAGAGGCGCAAGCTCGAGTTCTACACCCGCCAGCTGGTGAGCGCTCTGTCTCCAAGCCATTGGCCGGCGACCAATCCGCGCGTTCGCGCACGCATCATTGAAACCTGCGGCGAGAACCTCGTGGAGGGCCTGGAGAGGCTGGTCGGCGACCTGGAGCAGAGCAAAGGCCTGGTGCCGATTGCCCAGCATGATGCCAGCGCCTTCGAGGTCGGTCGAAACCTCGCCGTCACACCCGGCAAGGTCGTGTTCCGCAATGCGCTGATCGAGCTCATTCAGTTCGCGCCCACAACCAGCACGGTTTTTCGTTCACCCCTCCTGGTCGTGCCGCCCTGGATCAACAAGTACTACGTTCTCGACCTGCAGCCAGAGAACAGCCTGCTGCGCTGGGCGGTCGACCAAGGGCGCACGACGTTCGTCATCTCGTGGGCCAACCCCGGCGCAGCGCACGCTGGGACGGGGATGGACGATTACATGCGAGCGGGACCCCTGGCTGCCATCGATGTCGTGCAACGGATTACAGGCGAGGACCAGGTCGATCTCCTGGGCTTCTGCATCGGCGGAATGCTTACCCTCTGCACGCTCGCGTGGCTTGCCGCGGGGGACACCGCGCCCGTTCGGTCGGCAACCCTGCTTGCCACCATGGTCGACCTGTCCGAGGTCGGCGACAGCTCGGTGTTCATCGACGAGCGTCAACTCGCTGAGATCGAGCGCCACACCCGCACCACCGGGTTTCTCGACGGCTGTCACATGAAGGACATGTTCTCGATGCTGCGGGAGAACGACCTGATCTGGAACTATGTGGTGAGCAGCTATCTGCTCGGCCGGCCGCCGCCAGCCTTCGACATCCTGCATTGGAACGCAGACTCCACGCGGTTGCCCGCGCGCATGCTGAGCGACTTCCTGCGCCACATCTACTTGGCGAACAGCCTTGTCCAACGCGGACAGTTGCGTCTCGCGGGGAGGTCGATCGACCTCGGCCGCATCGTCGCCCCCTGCTATTTTCTATCGACCATCGACGATCACATCTCGCCCTGGCGGGCCTGCTACGCCGGCACCCGGCGCGTCGGCGGGCCGGCGGAATTCGTGCTGGGAGGCTCAGGCCATATCGCTGGTATCGTCAATCCCCCCACCAGAATGAAATACGGCTACAGGACAGGTCCGCGCTATCCCGCCGACGCCGACGAATGGCTGGCGGAGGCCGGGCAGCACAAAGGCTCGTGGTGGCCGCACTGGTCTCAATGGCTTACGGGCCTCGGAGACCAGCAAACCGAGGCCCGACCCATCGGAAACACGCAGTACAAGCCACTGATGGAGGCGCCCGGCTCCTACGTGCTGGCCGGATCGGACTCAGCCACCCCAAGTCTCTCTGCAGCTCAGGCAGGCTTGCGCTCTCTTCGATGCCAATGCTTCCGGATGAGAGCCGATGAAGCACTCGAGCGTCGTCAACAACACGTCGGCGCGGGGGCGGTCGCCACGCAGAACGGCTGAACTCACCTCGTCGGCGATCATGGCCGCAATCTTCCGACAACCGTCAGGCTGCCCCAGCAGACATTGCCCCAAAGCGGCCGCATGAATGTCTGCAATCTGCTCGTGCTCGGCGAGAGCGCGAACTTCCGGCTCAGTCAGCCCGCACAACCCGAGGCAGTCCTCCAGGGAAATCATGGCGTATTCCTCCCAGGAAACGCAATGCTACCCCCAATTCTTTTGCATGGATCAACCTATTGTGCGCCTCGATCGCGGGCTACCTCCTTGCCGTGCATCGCACCATCGGGTGAAGATTCAAGCCTCCGGCGGCTTCACCGCGGCCTTTTGGGCGAAATCTACCTCTGACTTGGGCGCAGGCCCCCCTGCTTTGGCTGTGGGCATTGCAGCGCTTCAGCACGCGCGCAACGCGACGTCCGGCCTTCGGCGCCCGCAGCCGGTCAGGCTGCGCCGACGCCATCCGATGCGTGGGGGTCTGCAAGCCGCTCACATGGGATTCTTGGCTGGCGGTGGCGGCCGTGGCGCCGCAGAACCGGACATGGCAGCCGCCCAACTTCGCTGCCACGCCTCCGCGGCCTCGACCCAAAGCCTGAACGGAACGAGTGTCATTTCGCCGAACCGCATCATTTCAAGCATGGGATCGGAAAACGCCGACCCGGGAAACACCGGCATCTGAAACATGAGTCCGGCGGCCATACCCCGGGGGATGTCCTGCGACTTGAGCTGCCGCTCCCACGCGTCCATAACCTGATCGATCATATGCGTCTGTGCCTTCGACGCCTTCAGAAGATGCTCTCTTGCTGCGGCGGTGACATGGTCGGGCCAACCCATGGCACGGTGAGCTGCGGCCATCTGATCCAGAACGTTCGTCAAACAACGATCGTTGGCGGAGAAGACCTCGTCGCGCCATTGCTCCAGCGCTTCGAATGCGCCTGTCACCGCCTGGCGCGATTGGCTGCTCAGCGATCTCAACTTGCCTATATCTGAGGTGCTCATCATTTCTCAGCTCCTTTGCAAGTCGACGTGGAGTCAGCTGGTTGGCTCGTGTTCCTCGCTTCAATCGATGATGTGATAGCCGCCATCGATATAGAGCGTCTCGCCGGTAATCAGCTTCGCTCCGTTCATTCCAAGGAAGGCCACGGCCGCGCCGACGTCATCGACGGAGACAAGGCTGCGGGCCGGCGCCTTCGATTGAGCCTTCTGCAGGAGGGCGTCGAATTCGGTGATGCCGGATGCGGCGCGCGTCTTCAGAGGACCGGGGGAGATCGCGTGCACCCTGATGCCCTTGGGACCGAGCTCCGCGGCGAGATAGCGGGTGGCCGACTCCAGTGCGGCCTTCACCGGTCCCATGAGATTGTAATGCTCCACGACCATCTGCGAACCGTAGTAGGTCATCGTGAACAGCGTGCCGCCGGCCTTCATCAGCGGCTCGGCAAGCTTTGCCATCCGGATGAACGACCAGCACGAGATCTCCATGGCAAGCAGGAAGCCCTCCTTGGAACAGTCGACCACCCGGCCCTGCAGATCCTGCTTCGGGGCGAAGGCTATGGAATGGAGACAGAGATCGAGCTTGCCCCATTCCTGGTCGATCCGAGCAAAGACCGCTTCCAGTTGACCCTCGGCATGGAGATCGAGGGGCATGAAGATCGACGCATCCACCTCTTTGGCCAGCGGCTCGACATGTGGTTTCGCCTTCTCGTTGAGATAGGTGATTGCAAGGTCGGCACCGAATGACCGAAAAGCCTTGGCGCATCCCCAGGCGATAGATTGGTCATTGGCGATGCCGGTCACGAGTGCCTTGCTGCCCTTGAGCAGCGCGAGTGAAGAAAGATCAATCACGCTTGTTCCTCCTCGAGGTGAACTCCGGCATGCGCCCGCAGAGCACGGACCGTGTGGCGCGCAATCATCAGCTCCTCGTCGGTCGGAATGACGTAGCAGGCCACGCGCGAGCCCTGGCGCGAGATCAGCGGGTCGCCGGCGGCATTGGCGGCCGCGTCAAGCTCGAGGCCGAGCCAGGAAAGGCGCCGCATCACGGCTTCGCGGATGGCCGGCGCATTCTCGCCGATGCCTGCCGTGAAAACGAAGCCGTCCATGCCGCCCATGGCAGAAGCGAGCGACCCCGCGAAAAGTGCGATCCGGTAGACGAAGTGCTCCAGTGCCAGCTTGGCTCCGGGGCTCGAGCTCGCGAGCAGGGTCCTCACGTCGTTGCTGATGCCCGAAAGGCCCTTGAGCCCGCACTCGTGGTAGAGAAAGTGCTCAATCTCTTTCGCGCTCATGCGCTTCTCGCTCATGAGGTAGAGCACGACGCCGGCGTCGAGCTGCCCCGGCCGTGTGCCCATGGGGACGCCATCGAGCGCCGTGAAGCCCATCGTGCTTTCGACGCTCCGCCCCGCGGAGATCGCACACATCGATGCGCCGCTGCCGAGGTGAGCGACCACAACACGGCCGCCGGCAATTTCGGGCGCCACATGTTGCAACCGCTCCGCGACGTACTCGTAGGAGAGGCCGTGAAATCCGTACCGCCGCACGCCTTCCAAATAGAGCTGCTCGGGAAGCGCAAAGTGATCGGCGACCTTGGGGTGACCGCGATGGAAGGCGGTATCGAAGCAGGCAACCTGAAGCACGTTCGGCAGCCGAGCCAGGATCGTACCGATCGGACCGAGGTTGTTCGGCTGGTGCAGGGGCGCGAGGGGGACAAGCCGCCGGAGCCGATCTAGCACTTCGCTCGTGACGATCGTCGGCAAGCTGTAGGTTGCCCCACCGTGCACAACGCGGTGGCCGATTGCGGTCGGCAATCTTCCGCCCAGCTGCTCACGCAGGAGCCCCACCAGCTTCTCGAGCGCCGCAGGCACGCTGCTCACTTCCGACGCGGGCCACGTCTCATCGGCAAGTTTCTCTGACCCGGTGCCTTTCGCTGTGAAGCGAGGACATGTGCCGATCCCCTCGATCTGCCCCTTGATGCGCCGCTCCAACCGATCCTGCGCCGAAACCGCGAACAACTGAAACTTGATGCTCGAGCTGCCGGCATTTAGCACGAGGATGGTTTCAGCCATGGCTCAGGCCCGTATCGGTTCCCTCGCCCTGCGGCTGTGAGCGAGAAGCATGGCGACAGCGCACGATGCCATGCGCGTCCTCACGTTGTCCGCGCGCGACGTCAAAATGACAGGCACGCGCGCGCCGAGCACGATGCCCGCCGCATCCGCGTTGGAGAGAAATGTGAGGTTCTTGGCGAGCATGTTGCCGGCCTCGAGGTCGGGGACAACCAGGATTTGGGCCTGGCCGGCGACAGGCGACCTGATGCCCTTGATGCGCGCCGCCTCGGGACTGAGGGCGTTGTCGAAGGCGAGGGGCCCGTCCAACTCGCCGCCGGTGATCTGGCCGCGGTCCGCCATCTTGCACAGCGCAGCTGCGTCGATCGTCGACGGTATGCTCGGGGTTACGGTCTCCACGGCAGAGAGAATGGCCACCTTCGGCGTTCCGAGCCCAAGCCCGGCGTAGAGGTCGATGGCGTTCTGAACGATGTCGCGCTTGGCTTGCAGATCAGGCGAGATGTTTACGGCGGCATCGGTGATGAACAAGGTGTGCGCATGGGTCGGCACGTCTATGACGAAGACGTGGCTGATCCGCCGCCCGGTGCGAAGTCCGGTGTCGCGCTTCGTCACGGCGGAAAGCAGCTCATCGGAGTGCAGACTGCCCTTCATCAGCAGCTCGGCTCTGCCCGCGCGGACCAGCTCGACAGCTTTCTCTGATGCCGCCTCGCTATGCGGCGCGTCGACAAGCTCCATGTCGCGCAGGTCCATGGATAGTTGCCGGGCCAGGGAGCGAATCCTGTCCTTCGGGCCCACCAGAATAGGGACGATCATCCCTGCATCAGCCGCCTCGCAAGCTCCTCTGAGCGAGGGCTCGTCGCAGGGGTGCGCCACGGCCGTGACCAGGGCTGGCAGGTTTTCAGTGGCCGCGATCAGTCGTTCGTATTTCTGATGCTGGCGCGATTCAACGGCGACCGCTCGCTTGCCCATGAGAGCGCCCTCCTCTATGTGCCCTCACCACTTCAGAAGGAATGCGATCTCGCCTGGTACTCCACCGGGGAAATCGATGACTTGCGCATTCAGCCTGTAACCGAGCGGGCGAAGCTCCTTCTGGTAGAAGTCGTAGGCCTTCCTGGCAAAACCCTCGAGCGAGTCAGGCCAGTCGGGCAGCATATTGTTGATGCGCCGGCCGCCGTCGTTACAGAAGCTGGCCGGGAACGTGATCACCTGCACCTCCTTGCGGCCTTGCTCGGCCGCGATGCGGATCACCTTGTTGAGTCGATCCATGACTTCGGGATGGATGCCACGCTCCATGAAGGCTTCGCGCAGCTCACGCAGCTGCCGCTCTCGCGTTTGCTTCCGTTGGCGTTCTTCATCCATCTTCTTCATCTCAGCGTCGCTTATGATCTCATTCAGATCCTGCGGACGTAAGAGTGTCATGGTCATTATCCGTACTCTTGGTTGCGCATCCCTGGGTGACAACGCTTTCAGTGCTTCGGGCTTCGCGCCGGCTGGCGCTGTACCGGCCGGGCGCCAGCCGAATGGGTCTCCTGGCGCGCCAGCGGTGGCGATCTGTCGCCCTCTCGAGTTTCGAACAAGCTCTCGACCTCGGCCAGCCGAGCGTTCGCGAGCTTCGTCTGAAGCCCAACCGCGTCGACCACCCGATGCAGGTTGTCGGCCATGCGAGATGCGAGCTTGGGGTCTCTCTCGAGCATGGCAGGAATGGCCTCTACGGCACGGCGTTCATCGAGGACCAGCATGAGAAACTGCTCGCGCACCAGCTTCTTGAAGGCTGAAAGCGCAAGTCCGCTTCCGGCCTCGTCGCGGATCCGCCGAAGCAGATTGAAGCCTCGCTCGTCGACGACCCCCTCGGGCATGCGCACATAAAGCAGCGCGCGGATGGCCGCCTCCCGCGGCCCGCCATCCGCGATCTGGCCGATCAGCTCCTCGATGCGCTTGGCCACGAAGGCTCTGTGCGCCGCTTCCTCACCGGGTCTATGGCGTGGAATCGCGCGGGATGTCTTCAGCCCGAGAAGGGCCTGTACGAGAGGTGAGCCGTAGACGGCATGAAACCACGCCTCAGATGCGTGGTCGCGGATGTCACGATAGGCGTCCAACCATGCTTCCATCCCTTCTGCAAACTGCTCCTGCACCTGCCAGAAGACATTGTCCTTCGAGACGGGCTGCCGGTTGCTCCTGGCGCCATCAGCCCACGCCTGCAGCTGCGGCATGAGCGGATTGGCGTGCGAGAGCAACTGGTATTGCAGTCGGAGCGGATGACATTGGCGCATCCATTTCGCGAAACCCTCGTTGGCGCAGCACTGCACCCAGGGCTGCATCAAAGTCCGGTAGAGGCCCAGATTGATCTCGGAGAGGCGGGCAACTGCAGCAAACTTTCGATCGTCCTCCTCGTCGTTGCCGCCGAGCGCGCGGATGTCGTCCAAGGTTCTGGCCTCGAAGCGCACAAGGTAGTTGCCTCCGATCAGGTCGCCCGACGCACCGTCGTCGTCCTTGGGCACCATCACGGCCTCGTACAGCCCTGGCGGCAGCACATCGATGAGGTCGATGTTGCTTGCAAACTCGTCGTGCTCCTTCTTCGCGACGGAGCCAGACACGAAGATACCGAGATGGCCGATCGATTCATGAATGGCGTAGACGATCGTCTGACCGTGTGCCCGAATGTCGTCGACGCTTCGGTAGAGATCGAGGATCCACCCGACCGCTTGCTGCGGTGGGGTGACGTTGTCTGCCTTCGAGCAGAAGACGACGATTGGCGAGCGGATGTTGCGCATGTCGATGCGCAGGCCTTCCGACGTCAGGATGTCCGCCGCCGCGAGCTTGTTCCCGACGAAGAGCTCATCGACGATGAACTGCATCTCCTCGGTGTTGAGGAGGACATGCCCGCCCCACCACTGCTCGAATTCGAGGTAGCGCGGCGGCTCGGTGTCGATTTTGGAATAGAGGTTGTACTGCTTCGTCCAGAACGTGTTCGCCGGGTTGAGGCCCTCGAAGTTCGAGACCAGCCACGCACCGTCGAACTTGCCGTTGCCGAGATCCCCCATCAGTGCGGTCAGCCAGCTGCCGCCGAGCAGCCCGCCCGTATACCGCATGGGGTTC
>Ga0075421_100001702_pt1 | contig 25921 bp, 25 predicted proteins | sample SoiMetdeltSBSDD5_FD_75292 | JGI IMG/M metagenome (GOLD analysis project Ga0075421, IMG submission 75292) | Bulk soil microbial communities from a Populus tree surrounding site in Tennessee, USA - Soil MetaG P. deltoides SBSDD5 | ecosystem: Environmental > Terrestrial > Soil > Tree plantation... | reverse complement strand
GGCGCGACGCCACGAAATCTGTTGATGCTGAGCCTGGGGAGCGGCGTACGTCAGGCGATGATCGGGTTGATCGTGGGCGTCGCGGCGGCCGTGCTGCTCACGCGGACCATGACGACGATGCTCCACGGCGTGACGCCGACGGATCCGATCACGTTCGTCGCGGTCGTTGCGTTGACGGCGCTGGTCGCAGTGGGCGCGAGCCTCGTGCCGGCCCGCCGCGCCGCGCAGACGGATGTGGCGAAGGTGATGGCGGGTTAGCCTCCCGTGGGATGCTTCTTGGCCCAGACAGTGTGAAGGGGTGGGAACAACGTTCCTGCTGGTTCCGTTCGATCGTTGTTCCGACCCCTCCAACGTTGTGGGTCGGGAATCGTCACCGCGCCCCGCCGCCGGCGATGTCGACCTTGATCTTCCGCCACTGGCCCTGGTTGAAGCGGAGCACGCTCAGCGCGCAGCGGGTGGCGTGACCCACGAGAATCGCCACCCAGATGTCGATCGGATCGAGCGTGCTGACCTGCTTGATCACGAAGCAGATCCCGAGTGGCACCGCGATCTGTGAGATGATCGAGATGTAGAGGGGGCTCTTCGTGTCGCCGGTACCCTGCAGACCGCCCGTGTAGGTGAGCGCGACCGTGATGAAGAGGCCGGAGACGCTCATCACGCGAAGCAGTTGCGCGCCGATGTCGAGGACGACGGGATCATTCATCCCGAACACGCCGAGGAGCTGGCGGGGAATCAGCAAGAAGAACGCGCCGATCAGCGCCGCGCCCGCGACGCCGAACCGTGCTGCGACGTGCACCGCTTCGTCTGCGCGTTCCGGATTTGCCGCGCCGAGGTTCTGCCCTGCCACCGCGGCCGCCGCGCCCATGAGGCCGACGGACGTCCACGTGATCAGAGAGAACAGCTGTGAGTACCCGACGGCAAACGCCGCTTGCGCTGCCGGTCCCTGCGCCACCGACCCGATGAACGCGAGCATCAACGTGCCGCCCACATTCATGGCGATGCCCTGCACGCCGGCCGGCAGGCCGAAACGGAACAGCGAGCGGATGATCGCCCAGTCGGGCCCGTAGCCCTGACCGCGCGGAAACTTCACGACCCAGGAGCCACTCAGCAGCTTCGCCAGTGAATAGATCATGAGCACGCCGGAGGCGATGCACGTTCCAATCGCCGCGCCGGCGGTGCCAAACGAGGGGATGGGTCCGAGGCCGCGGATGAACACGATGTTGAACACGAGGTTCAGCACCGTGAGCGCGATCCCGAGGATCATCGGCGTGCGCGCATCGCCGGCCGACCGCAGCGCACCGCTCAGCATGAAGAAGATCATCATGCCGCCGCTGAACAGGAACATGATGCGGAGGAAGGGCAGCGCTTCGGCCTTCACCGCGGGAGCGGCGTTCACGAGATCGAGCAGCCACGGCGACGCGACGTAGCCGATGGGTGCCATTATCAACCACGAGATCCCGACTGCGGTCAGAAACGCCTGGTACACGACGCGATCGACCTTGTCTTCGTCGCCCGCGCCAACGAACCGCGCCACGAGGACCCCCATCCCGATGAACAGCGACGAGATGAACGCGATGACGATGAGGAAGATCTGCCACGCGACACCGATGGCTGCGTTGCCGGTATAGCCGACGAGGTGCCCCACGAGCACGTGATCCACGATGCCCTGGAACCCGCCGACGATGTTCGTGAGCATCGTCGGCCAGGCAAGCTTCCACACGGCGGGGCGCAGTGGCCCTTCGATGAGGGAGCGGTCGTACCGCCGTCGCTCCGCCGTCTGCGATAGGGCCGTCTCTGTCGCGGGCTTGCTGGCTGGCTTGGTGGGGGCGGTGACGTCGGTCAATTGATGCGGCCGGTCTCAGTCCTGGAGGAACGATACGGTCTGGAATCTAGCGTCAGGGTGGCCGGCGCCGCGCGGGTCGACCGGGGTCGAACACTGCCTTGACAGACGTCTGACGGTCTGGCTCTGGCAGTCGACGCGGGCGCCCTCGTCAGGCTCAGGCACGCCATCTACCGCGGACCGCCTCGCGTGCGCATATCTGGCGCATGACCACCACCCGTCTCGGTACTCTCGCTTTCGCCGCACACCTGTGCGCGGTACTGCTGCCACGCAGCATGCACGCTCAGGACGCGGACATCATCATCCGCAACGCTCGCATCTGGACCGGCGACTCGCTTCGACCGTCCGCTCAGGCGATCGCGATACGCGGCGAGCGACTCCTTGTCGTCGGCACCAACGCCGACGCCGATGCGCGCCGATCGGCGCAGACGCGCGTGATCGATGCCGGCGGGCGGTTCATCACGCCCGGGTTCATCGATGACCACACGCACTTCAATTCGGCCGGCGCGCTGTTGATCGGCGCGAACCTCCTCGACGTCAGCACGGCCGCACCACTCGCGGCGCGCGTCAAGGCCGCAGTCGGTCGCATGAGTCCCGGCGCATGGCTCACCGGCGGCGACTGGGGTGCATACGAGGATTGGTCGGCGAACAGCACCGGCGCTCCCGCGGCCGGTGCGTCCCGCCAGCGGTTCTCGCCCGACCGGACCATCATCGACTCCGTCAGCGGCGCGACGCCCGTCCTGCTCAACCGATGGGATCGCAGTGCCTGGCTCGCGAACGGCATCGCGCTGGAGAAAGCGGGGCTCTCGTGCGCGCAACCGGTTGCGGGGCTGGAGTGCGCGAATGGTCGAGCGACCGGGCGCGTCGCTGATGCTGCGCTCGCACGCGTGCGCGCGTCGATCGCGCCGAAGACGTTCGATCAGCGACTTCGCGAAGCCAGGGCTGCGCAGCAGCACCTGTCCGAGCTCGGCGTCACCACCATTCACGACATCACGCCGCCGGTTCAGCTCCCGGTGTACACGGAGCTCAAACGGCGAGGCGAGCTCACGGTGCGCGTGTTCGCGCGGCCGACGCTCGACAAGTGGAGCCGCCTAACGTATGCGGGGATCTCGCCGGGCTTCGGTGACGACTGGATCCGGATTCGCGCGCTCAAGGGCTTCGTGGATGGGATTCAGGGGAACTCCACCGCGCGCTTCTACGAGCCCCAGCTGCATTCAGGCCGGCGCGGTGAGTGGCGTGACAGCACGAACACAGCGGCAACCGACGGCCCCGGGTCCGGCATGGAGCCAGCGGGTAACATGGAACGCCTGCTCTTCGGGCTCGACTCGGCCGGTTGGTGGGCGAACGTGCACGCGATCGGAGACCACGCGATCGATACGGTGCTCACCATCATGGAGAAAGTGATCACGACGAACGGCCCGAAGGAGCGGCGGTGGCGCATCATCCACTCGCAAGTCATTCGGAATGCCGCGGTCGCGCAGCGCTACAAGCGGCTCGGCATCATTGCCGAGGTCCAGCCGTATCACGCGATCGACGACATGCGCTGGATGGAGGAACGCATTGGGGAGCGCGCGAAGTGGGCCTATGCGTTCCGCACGTTTCATGATGCCGGCGTCCCACTCCTCTTCGGATCGGACTGGCCGGGCACGAACGCGAGTTGGTACACCGCGAATCCGATGACCATTCTCTACGCGGCGACCACGCGGCAAACGCTCGACGGAAAGCCGGCGGGCGGATGGTTCCCTGAACAGCGCCTCGATCTCGAGACCAGCTTGCGGAGCTACACCGTCAACAACGCGTGGGCCGAGGGCGAGGAGGCGAATAAGGGGACGCTGTCGCCCGGAAAACTTGCGGACCTCGTGGTGATCGATCGAGACCTGTTCGCGACCCCGACAACGCAGCTCAAGGACGCGAAGGTGCTCCTGACGATGGTCGGCGGGCGCATCGTCCACGCGGTCGCTCCCTTTTCCCGCTGAGTGGCTTTTCTAGGGAGTGGGGCGTAATTGGGTCTGACCGCATTACGCCCCAACCCCTGAATGCATTAGGCCGCGGGTTCGACCGTGAAGCAGCATCGCGGCCGACCACTGCGGTCGCAGCACTCGCGCACGGGAGCGCCAACCACCTCCGAGACCATCGCTTCGACGGCGCGGCAGGTTTCTGGGCGACGCGACACGGCCGACGAGAGTGGGCACCCGGCTGACCGAAGGCGGAGGGCGCCGTCTTCCGACGTGATGTCGACGTCGCCGCCCAGCTCGCGCAGCACCGACGCCGCGACTTCGGCGCGCTCGCGCATCGAGCCCCTTGCCCGGCCGCCCAACGCGACGCCGAGTCGCCGCCCGACGCGCTCCAGGATCTCCGCGGCTTGCGCCGGAGGCAGCGAGTCGACCACGACATCGAGGACTTCGGATAGAACGGGCGCGTAGGCGCGCGACAGCAGCGGTTCGGCCGCCGGGTCGAGGGTGTAGACGATCGCGGGCTTTCCTGGTCCACCCGGTCGCCGGACACCGTCCTGCCGGATGAGCCCGTCGCGCTCGAGCGTCGCGAGGTGGGTGCGGACGCCGTTGTCGGTGAGGCCAAGCGCCTGGGCGAGCTCTTCGACCGTCCGCGGGCCTCGCCGCAGGAGCGCGACAACTCGGCCCCGCGTGGTCTCGAGAAAACGCTTACCGAGCCCTGGGCTCGTGGTCATCGGCCGGTACTCCGGAAGCGGACGTTCGAAACATGCGCGACGGGGAGCAGATTAGCAAATATATCAAGAAAATGCTTGACAAATTAGTATAAGTCTGTCATCAATGGACTTCCAAGTCTGCACCAGTCACTGCGACCGGACTTTGACCGGGTCGCACCGGAGTCAACCGATTGGCATGAAGGAGGATTGCTATGCGAAGGATCGCAGTCACGGTCGGGTCGATCGCCACCCTTGTTGGGCTCTCCGCGTTCGCCGTCGAGCCTCGCTCGACAATGGCACAGGGAAGTCCAAGTCCGAAGCTCGACGACGCCACCATCGTCGCGATCTTCGACGCCGCGAACACCGCTGACATCGAAACCGGTTCGTTGGCTGCCGAGCGTGGCGCGTCAAAGGAAGTGCGGGATTTCGGCGCCATGCTCGCCCGCGACCACAAGCAGGTTCGGCAGCAGGGCCGCGATCTCGCGGGGAAGCTCGGCGTCACGCCGACGCCGCCCAAGGACGATCGCAGCGCACGCGATCACGCGGCCGCGATGGCTCGACTCCGCGGACTTCAGGGTGCCGCCTTCGACGAAGCCTTTCTCCAGCACGAGGCGGCGTTCCACAAGGCCGTGATCGGCGCGGTGCAGTCCACGCTGCTGCCGGCGATTCAGAATCCCGAGCTCAAGTCCCTGGTCGTGAAGGTCGCCCCGGCATTCGAGGCGCACATGCTGGCTGCCCAGGCCCTCGAGAAGAAGCTCGCCGGGCGATGACGCCGTGGCGGAGAGTGCCGTGTCGCGTCCAACAAACCATTCAACCGCAGAGGACGCGGAGGACGCAGAGGGCGGCCTAACGGGATGCTGGCGCTCGCAACCAGCGGGATTGGTGGGAACGGCCTTCAGGGCGAGTGACGTCCCGGGTGGCGGTTCCCCTCAGTTCTTACCGCTGGCGCGCTGCCACTGACTGGTAGAGTTTCCTCTGCGGTCCTCTGCGTCCTCTGCGGTTCAATGTTTCAACCCAACCGCTTAAACCGAGATGCCTAACGGGCGAAACCAAGCCTAGAAGACGATCAACGGGAAATCAGGCTCGAGGCCAAGGTAGATCTGCCCCACCGCCTCGAGCTTGTTCTCCGAGACAAACCCGTGGTGCCGCAAGGTATGCGCGTCGCGAAAGTACCGATCGAAGCGGCTCCTCGTGTATATCCCCGTGGAGCCAGCAAGTCGTTGGATCATGTCCGTCACATCGGCCGAGCTCCGCACGGCGTGAATCGCGGAGAGCAGAAGATCACCTCGTTGCTCGAGCGTGTGCGGTGTCCCGCCAAGCGTGCGCGCCCATGACTCACTCAACGCCTCGTAGAAGAAGGCACGCGCGGCGCGGAGGGTCGCTTCCGCCTCGGCGAGACTCGACTGGACGGTCCCGCGATCCTTGAGCGTCTTCATCGACCCGAACGGCATCTTCTTCTGCGCCAGCTCACGGAACTCCGAGATCGCGTTCCGCGCGGTGGCCATCAGGACCGCGCCAGTGAAAAGCGTGATGATTCCACCCGCGGGGAACTGGTAGAGCGGCCCTCGGAAATGTCGCCCAGGTGTGAACGGGGGGACGAGCGGGAACGACCGCTGTGTCGGTACGAACACGTCGGCGAATGCAACGTCGTTGCTGTCCGTTCCTCGCATACCGAGCGTGTACCACGTGTCGAGGATCTCGATCTCCGAGGTACGAAGGATGAGCGCCACCATGACCGGGCCGTGCTCCGTCATCCGCGGCCGATCACCGTCCATGACGAACGCGCTCACGAGGATCCACTCGCAATCATGGATGTTGCTCGCGAGCGGCGCGCGGCCCGTCACTCGAAACCCGCCGGGAACTTCGGTTGCCTGCTGCGGCGGGTGGAAGGCTGCCGCCATCATCGTGTCCGGGTTCGCTCCATAGATCTCATCGACGCCTTCGTCAGGCAGGCGACACGCCCACCAGATGTTGATGTTGGCGGCCTGCAGGGCCCACCCGGCGGCGCTGTCGAAGCGCGCCACCTCCTCGACGACGCGGGCGCATGAAACCGGGTCGAGCTCCCAGCCACCCAGCGAACGGGGAGTCAGCAAGCGCTGGAACCCCGCAGCTGCGAGTGCTTCGTGAACGCCCTTCGAGAGACGTCGGTCGCGCTCAGTGTCGCCGGAGCGCTCCTGGATGAGTGGGCCGAGTTTCCGCGCGGTCTCGATCAGCTGTCGTGCGGATTCGCTTTCCGTCTCTGGGCGCGGGGCGTCCGAAGCCGCCGTCGCGCTCTGTGGCGTCTGGAACGTTGCGCCCATCGCGCACCTCCACCTTGCGTCACCTCGCGCGATACCCCGTTCGAGCCTGGCCCCTGCCGGTGTCGACTCCCGGCAGCCTGTGGGCGAGCAGAGTGCGCGAATGGTGCGAAGGTACGTTGCACCGGTGCGGCGCGACAGGCGACGCCTACGAGCGCCGAGTCGATTGGGAAGCGGGCGGGAGCACGATGGAGGCACGGGCCCGACCCGTGCCTAACGCGTCGTCAGCCGCTTCGGCCGGCGGGCAAGCGAATCGGCAAGCGCCGCACCCGGGTGCCCGTCAACGCAAAGATCGCGTTGGCGATCGCCGGCGCGATCGGCGGCACACCCGGTTCGCCCACGCCGCCCGGTTCTTCGTGGTTCTTCACGACGTGCACGCTGATGGCGGGCATCTCGCTCATGCGCAGCATGCGATAGTCGTTGAAGTTGCCCTGCTTCGCGCGCCCCTTCTCGATCGTGATCTCGCCGTAGAGCGCCGCGGTCAGCCCCGCCACGATCGACCCACTGAGCTGTGCCTCCACGATGCCTGGGTGAATGATCTGTCCGCAGTCCGCGGCGCACGTGACCTTGTGCACGCGGACGCGCCCGTTCTCGACGGACACTTCTGCCACCTCGGCGACGAGGCCGCCCTTGTCCTCGACGACCGCGATGCCGCGCGCTCTACCCGCGGGCAGCGGCTTCCCCCACCCCGATTGTTCCGCGGCGACGTCGAGCACGTGTCTCAATCGCGGGTTGTCCGCGAGCATTTCGCGTCGGAACTCGAACGGGTCGCGCCTCGCGGCGTGCGCCATCTCATCGATGAAGCTCTCGAGCACGAACGTGTTCTGCGACGGCCCGACCGACCGCCAGTAGCCGACCGGAACACGGAGCTCTGCGCGCGCGTATTCGATGCGCACGTTCGGGATGCCATACTGTAAGTCGGCGATGCCCGCGACCGCCGGGCCGTCGACGCCGCCCCGCCCGCCGGAAATCCCCTGGGCGACGACACGAGCTTGCAACGCCGTGACGCGGCCAGTGGCGTCCACGCCGCCTTCGAGGCGAAGGTAGGCCGCGGGCCGGTAGAAATCGTGCTGCATGTCCTCTTCGCGCGTCCAGAGCACCTGTACCGGCGCGCCGACTTTCATCGACGTCTCGACTGCATCCTCCACGAAGTCGGTGCGGCTCCGACGACCCCACCCGCATCCCAGGTGCGTGACGTGCACGGTGACCGCGGCGGCCGGAAGACCCGTTAGGCCTGCCGCGACGGACTGCGTTCCCTGGGGGTTCTGCGTGGGGACCCAGATCTCGCACCGATCACGACGGACGTCCGCCGTACAGTTCATCGGCTCCATGGTGGCGTGGGCGAGGTACGGCGCCTCGTAGGTCGCCTGCACCCGCTTGGGCGACCGCGCAAGCGCCGCCGTTGCATCGCCGACGTTCCGCGCTTCGATCGCCTGGCCGTCCGCGAGCCGAGCGAATGCCGCGAAGATGTCCGTGCTACTCATCGCGAACACCCCGTCATCCCACGTGATACGGAGCGCACGTGCACCACTCAGCGCCGCCCACGTACTCTCGGCCACCACTGCAACACCTTGGGAGATCTCGACCACATCGCGGACGCCTGCAACGGCCTTCGCGGCGGTCGCATCGAACGACGCGACCTTCCCGCCGAATACCCGCGGATGCACGACCGTGGCGTACAACAGGCCTGGCACGCGGACATCGGTACCGTAGATCGCTTTCCCGGTGACCTTGTCTCTGGTGTCCAGCAGCGCTTTCCGAGTGCCGATGAGCTTGAACTGCGACGGGTCCTTGAGCTTCGGCTGTTCTGGGACCGGCTGTGCCGCTGCTGCCTCCGTCAACTCGCCGTACGACGCCGAACGACCAGACCCGCTGTGTGTGACGCGCCCATTGTCGGTGGTCAGCTCCGAAGGGGGGACACTCCACCGGGCTGCGGCGGCCGCGACGAGCATCTCGCGCGCCGTGGCTCCGGCCTGACGAAGCGGAAGCCATGCGCCACCCCGAACGCTCGTGCTGCCGACGGTCATCATGCGACCGTACTTGTCAGGGTGGGCATCGGCCTGCACGACCCGGACGCGACTCCAATCCGCGTCGAGCTCCTCGGCGATGATCATCGGCAACGCCGTTCGCACGCCCTGGCCCATGTCCGACCTGGCAACCCAGATCGTGACATCTCCGTTCGGGTCGATGCGGAGGAAGACGTTAGGCGCGAAGGAGATGGGCGCTTCGCCGCGGGGCCGCCCGGGAACGTGAACCCCGAGCAACAGCCCCGTGCCCGCGACCGCGCCGAGCTTTACGAAGTCACGCCGGTCCAGTTTGGCGATGGCGTCCATGGTCCAATCCTCCCAGTTCCGCCGTCTTCCGGGAGGTTACCACGGCGCTCCTCGTCGTTCAAGCGATCAATAGATTGGCCAGTTGTCCATCCCGGCGTTGCGGTACGGCACGAGCCCCGTGAGGGGCTTCAGCGCATTCGCGACATCGCAGGAGTTGTAGCGGATGAACTTCGTTCCGTTCCCCAGGTCGCTGGCGGGCACGCTTATCCCGAGCTCCGTGTTGAGACCGGAGATGATCGCTCCCTCAACGGTGCTGAGGCCGTTGGAGACGATGGTGCCGCCCACGAGGACGATGCCGTGCCAGCTTTGACTGCCGCCTAGTACGAGATTGCCAGTCACAATGAGGATGCCCCGGCCGTCGGCAGGCAGATTGAAATCTCCATCGACGCGGATGACCGGCCAGAAGTTGGAGTCAGCCCAATGGGCACTCGTAGGCCAACTGCCTCCCGGGTAAGCGATGTCTGGCTGGAACGTGGTACCGTTGACGATCGCGTTCCAGTCGACCGTCACAGTGTTCACGGTCTCCGCTGTCGTTCCCATGTCGAGGATGGGCGGCGAGCCAGCCGCGGCCGACGCCCCGGTGCCGAGCTGGGTATACCCGGGGACCGTTGGTGCAGCAACTCCGGCGACGCTGGGTGCGGAACCACACGCATCGACGCCGCTGATCACCCCGGAGCCACCATTCTTGACCAGCCCTGCCATCGCTGTCCACGCCGAGTGCACGTCCAATTCAGCGATCTGAAATCGGGCGTACTCCGCAATGGTACGCTCGCCGATGACGGCACCGATTTGCGTTCCGTCGGAAGTCTTCACACCGCGCGCCCGTATGACGTAGAGACCCTCGGTGGTCGTCCCTACCGGGGCACGCACGACGCGCATGACGACATCCACATAGCCGCCGCGCACCGCAATGGTGGTCGATTCCACTGCCGCCGGCGGCGTCGATGTGAAGCCGAGACCGGCGCGGTTGCCGATGAACTGTTCGAGACCGCGGCGTGCCATGATATAGGCATCGAGCTGGGCCTTGTGATCATCGGTCACTCGCCGCTCGGAGCCGATCATGCTGAACGCGCCGGCCGAGAGCATGGTGACGATGACGATGATGAAGAGCGTCAGGGGGAGCGCCGCACCGGTGCGTCGCCGTGGTCGCTGTGCGGTCGTGGACTCGCGGCTGCGCATCAGTTCACCCGGTTGTTGAAGAACACGGACGTGCGGAACGGTGAGCGCTCGGTATCCGACGCGCCCGCACGGGCGAATTGGCTTTCGCCGTTGAGCACCAGCTCGAGACCCTGGATGTCGCTTGTCGTTGCGGTGACGTCCGACGTGTCGCGGTCGAACTGAAAGAAACGAAAACGCGCGGCGCTCTCAAATGGCGCGGCCAGCTCATCGCGTGAATCGATGTCCACGACAGTCCGCCAGAGTGCGCGACGTCCGGCAAGTACGCCGGAATTCGCAAACTCGTAACGGACCCGCTGGTAGAGAAACACGGCATCGCCGGCTTGCGTCCCGGCCGGAAGAGCCGGCGATATGGTGATGATGCGGCCGCCAGGGACCACGCTGATGTTCGCGGAGTTGCAGGTTGCCGCGCCGCCGGCGGCCGTCGCGACTGAGCCGTTGGTATACGTGTAGTTGCCATTGCGGTCGCGCCAGGCATGACCGGATGGGGTCGCCGCCGCGAGCACGGTTGAATCAGTGGGCAGCAAGGCGACGACCGACGAGGTTCCCACGGTCCCACACGCCATCCCCATCGCGTACGGCACGCGGAGAGTGACGGCGGTGGAAGTCGCTGCCTCCACACCGCCCGTGCGCTCGACCATGCGGATCTCGCTCAGCATCAAGTTCACCGACGCTCGCGACACCGTACGCGCCGAGCGCTTCTTGAGCTGCACATCGTAGAAGCTCGTCTGCGATATGAGGAGGCGCACGCAGGCTGCGCCGATAATGCCGAGCACGACCACTGCCACGAGGAGCTCGACGAGAGACATCCCACATCGAGCAATGCTCGCGTGGCTGCGCGGCGTTAGGTGACCTGGCCTGGAGGAGAGGCGCATCAGTTGAGCGGGCTGTTCGAGACGCCTTGCGTGCGCTCGAAAACAAGGGTGTCGGCCCGGAGGAGTCGGCTTGCGGGCGTGAACGCCACGGTCACACGGCGTCGACGGATGGAGAGGTTGGCCACCGTGACACACCGGCGATGCGGGTACGGAAGGGCCGTGACCGTCGTGCACCCCACCTTGGACGGAAGCACGTTGTACGGCACCACCATCAGTTGATCGACGACCTGCGTCTGCACGGCGGTGCGACCGCCACTGCTCGCGAGCGCCGTCGAGCGCCGACCAGCGTGAAGCGTCATCGCGGCGACTCCAGTCAGTGCGATGACCATGATGGTCATCGCGATCATGATCTCGATGAGCGCGGCACCACGCCTGTGTCTGACCGCTTGGCCCGCGGCGCGCCGGCGCAGGCGGATCGGGAAAGAAAACATCATTGCACCACCTGGACGAAGCCGGCTCGAGTGAGGCGAATCTGGCGCGTGTAGCTCCCGTCGCCGACGGTGACGGTGAGCGGTACCGACGTCACCCCAGTCGGAAACACATCGACGGTCGTCTCGGAGAAGGACACCGTCGCGAGCTTCCACTCCGTGTCCTGGCCGACCTCACGCCGGCGGAGGACCGAGCCCGTAGCGCGGTCCGCAACCGTGAACATCCGCGCACCAGGCGAGAACGTTATGCGGACGGGCTTTCGCTGGCGGGCGGCGGACGACACGGCATTCTCGAGATCGACCGCAATGATGTTCGCCGCCTGGTTCACCCGGCCGTGGCGGATTCGCCGAGCGGTCGAGGGGAACGCCATCGCGGACAGGAGGACGACGATGACGACGGCAATCATCATCTCCGGCAGGGTGAACCCTCGCCGGCGGATGTACGGGCTGGCCTGAACGGGCATCAAGGACTCCGGATCGCGCGGTCCTTCGGTGAACGTGATCGTGCGCTTGTTGGCACTGCGTTAGGCAACACGGGTGCCGCGTGACCCAGCGCTCCTTGGTGTGTTCAGGAATCGAACAGCTCGGTCAGACTGTCCGTGATTCGGTCATCGAATGGTGATTGATGTCCTGCAATCGGTGTGACGGATGGCCTAACGTCTGTTCCCGGGCGAGACGCGTGATCGCGACGCCGTCACGTAACGGGCGCCCGGTGTCACAACCCCGTTGAGTGTGTGCCACAGGTCACGTCTGTCGGGCGGCAGGATCTGCCGTTCGGCTAGTCCAGACGACCGCACACCGATTGGGGTGATTACGCCGATCTCGCAGAAGCCCTCTACCGTGAGAGTTGTCGCCGCGGGAGTAGCGAGTGTACCGGTAGAGCGAGAATCGGCATTGTTCTGTAAAATCCGCGCAATCGGCGTGAGGTCTTCTCAGCGCGTCCCAGGAGAGGGAATGAGGGAGGGGTCAGAACAAAGGGTCAGAATAATTGCTCTGACCCCGAGCATGCCGAGTAGGCGAGTTTGTCGATTCCAGGCCGCCCGAATCGACGTGTCAGTAGAAACACCGCCTTGCCCGCCACTCCGGCGCGCGACGGCCGATCCGTGAACCGATCTCTACCGGGAGCCGACAATGCGATTCATGATCATCGTGAAGGCTACGAAAGAGTCCGAGGCCGGCGTTCTCCCCTCCGAAGAGCTGCTGACCGCGATGACGAAGTACAACGAAGAGCTCGTGAAGGCCGGTGTGATGCTCGCCGGCGAAGGCCTCCAGCCCAGCTCGAAAGGCGCGCGCGTGAAGTTCTCGGGCTCCAAGCGGGCGGTCATCGACGGACCGTTCTCGGAAGCGAAGGAGCTGATCGCCGGGTTCTGGCTCTTCGACGTGAAGTCGAAGGAGGAGGCGATCGAGTGGGTGAAGCGCTGTCCGAATCCGACTGGTGAGGAGTCGGAGATCGAAATCCGGCAGGTGTTCGAGCCGGCGGACTTCGGCGAAGCGTATACGCCGGAGGTGCGTGAGGCCGAACAGCGCATTGCGGAGCAGATCGCCGCAAGGAAGTAGCGCCGCGTCAGCGCGTTGCCTGCGCGGCATCGGGGCTTGAACTCGACGCCGCCGTTGGTGTGATTGGAGGCCGTGACGGCCTCCAACACCCACCGCGCCATCGACGCGGTCTGGCGGATCGAATCCGCGAAGCTCATTGCCGGGCTCACGCGTATCGTCGGCGATGTCGGCCTGGCCGAAGATCTGGCCCAGGACGCCCTCGTGGCCGCGCTCGAGAAGTGGCCGGAACAGGGCGTACCCGCGAACCCGGGGGCGTGGCTGATGGCCACGGCCAAGCACCGCGCCATCGACGCCCTGCGGCGGAACTCGCTGCTCGACCGGAAGCACCAGCAGCTGGGGCACGAGCTCGAAGCAAAGCAGGAGTCGGCCGTGCCCGACCTGGACGCCGCCCTCGACGACACCATCGGCGACGACCTGCTTCGGCTGGTGTTCATGACGTGCCACCCCGTGCTCTCGACCGAGGCGCGCGTCGCGCTCACCCTGAGGTTGCTTGGCGGCCTGACGACGGACGAGATCGCGCGCGCGTTCCTCGTGCCCGAAGCGACGGTGGCCCAGCGTATCGTCCGCGCGAAGAAGACCCTCAATGAGGCGAAGGTGCCGTTCGAGGTCCCGCGCGGAGACGATCTCAACGCGCGGCTGTCGTCGGTCCTCGGCGTCATCTATCTGATCTTCAACGAGGGCTATTCCGCCACCGCCGGCGATGACTGGCTCCGGCCCGCGCTCTGCGATGACGCGTTGCGGCTGGGCCGGATCCTCGCCGGTCTCATGCCGAACGAGCCTGAAGTGCATGGGCTCGTGTCGCTGATGGAGATCCAGTCATCGCGGTCCCGTGCCCGCGTTGGGCCGAGCGGTGAGCCCGTGCTGCTGCTCGAGCAGGACCGCGGACGATGGGATCAACTGCTCATCCGCCGCGGCCTCGCTGCCCTCGAGCGCGCCGAGCAGCTCGGCGGAGCGTCAGGCCCGTATGCGTTGCAGGCCGCGATCGCGGCGTGTCACGCGCGCGCGCATCGCGCGGAGGAGACCGACTGGGAGCGTATCGTGACGCTCTACGACGCGTTGGCCCAGCGCACCCCGTCGCCAGTGGTGGATCTCAATCGTGCCGTCGCGATCTCTATGGCGCGCGGTCCGGCGGCCGGGTTGGAGGCAGTGGACCGGCTGAACGGCGAGCCGAAGCTGAAGGGCTATCACCTGCTCCCCAGCGTTCGCGGGGATCTTCTCGCGAAGCTCGGGCGGCTGGAGGAAGCGGGCGCGGAGTTCGATCGCGCGGCGTCGCTCACGCGGAACGCTCGGGAGCGCGAGCTCCTGCTCGAGCGCGCCCGGTCGTGTGAGGCAGGTACCCCGCCCAGCCGATAGCGCGCCGCGGCTGCGCGGTGCAGTAGGGCCCGCGTCTCCCAACAGATTTGTTCTTCTCCGGTCAGCGTAGCTCCGCGCGCGATGACGCTTCCGTCCCATGAAAGTGGAACGGGGTCGGGAAAACGACCTCGCGGAAACGGCAAGAAACTGCCGGATACGGCGTGCTTTATCCGGCTGTTTCAAGGTGTTTCGGATTCGATCGCTGTTCCGACCCTTCGCCACCATAAAGGGGGCCTTCACGATGGCTGCACGAGAGTGCGGCCACGCGGCACGGCATGTCACTATTCATCGAGCATCGGGAGGAGCGCGGCGGCCAGCCCGAGCGCTGAGCTCGCGTCGTCGACAACGTGACCGTCCTCGACGTCCCAGATCGCAGACAGGACGGCCTGAGCGAATCCCCAGCCGATCACGCGTTGCCGATCGAGCACGAGTCGCGACACGTACATTGTGAGTCTTCGCTCGAGGATTACGCGGTCGCCGATGAGCTCTGGACACTCCACGGGGTTTCGGAGCGCGGCACCAACTTCGTACTCGGGCTCTCCAATCACACCCTTCGGATCGATGGCGACCCAGCCACGATCGCGATCGAACAACACGTTGGAGTGGTGGAGATCTCCATGCAGCAGGCGCGGCTCCCGTTGTGAGTCGCACAGCGTACGGAAGCAGCGCTCGGCACGTGCGACGAGATTTGGCGCGATTCGCCTGTCGCCGCTCGTCATGTAGCGACCAAACCCCTTTGCCCAGTCACGCACGGTCGGACACCACGCCGGCGCAGCTCGCGGCTCCATCGCCCGGATTACGTCGCAGAGGATCGCGGTGGCCATCTCATCGTCGCCGCGCTGTGCGAGGTCGACGAGTGGCGACGCAGGGTCGAGGCGCTCCAGCAACACGGCCCCGTCGACGTGCTCGAACACGCGAACCATTCCGCGCCCATCAAAGGCCCGTAACACGTCACCGGATCGCCACTCGTCGCCGGGTTGCTTCACGACCTTGAGGACGACGGGTTCGTCGCCGCGACGGGCGTATGCGATGGTGCTCGACGCCGTGTCGATGGACAGATCGACGGTCACCCGCCACCGACGGGCAAGCTCGGCCAGGCGTTCAGTCACGAGAGTCGCGTTAGGGGTGTGTCACGGTCACGCATCGGATTGATGTTATTCGACTCTGACCCCAATTTCCCGCTGAGGGCGGCGGCGAGGAGAGATATGAGTGGATCGATGTTGCGCGCGATATGGGTCGCGGCCGTGGTGTTCGCACTGGTGTTGACCCCGGAGGCCAGGGCGCAGCAACGGAGCGCGCAGCCGGCTTCGCGGCGGAATATCGTGTTCATTCTCTCGGACGATCACCGCTACGACTTCGTCGGGTTCCACCCGCAAGCCCCGAGCTGGCTCGAGACACCCGCGCTCGACCGCATGGCGCGCGAAGGCGCGTGGTTCCAGAACGCATTCGTCTCCACCGCGTTATGCAGCCCGAGTCGGGCGTCGATTCTCACCGGCCAGTACGCGCACCGGCACGGCGTCACGGACAACAATCGCCCCGTGCCGCGCGGGACGCGGTTCTATCCCGAGTACCTCCGCGGTGCGGGATACCGAACGGCACTCATCGGCAAGTGGCACATGGGGAACGACAGCGGCGGCCCTCAGCCGGGTTTCGATCGATGGGTGTCCTTCCGTGGCCAAGGGCCGTACTTCGACCCGGTCCTGAACGTGGACGGTCGTCGCGTCGCCCGGACGGGCTACACGACGGACATTCTCACGGACTACGCGATCGACTTCATGGAGGAACAGCGAAAGGCTGGCCGGCCCTTCTTGCTGCACCTCGCGCACAAGGCGACGCATGCGATGTTCGAGCCGGCCCCGCGCCACAAGGATCGTTATGCGGCATCGCCGGTGCGGTACCCGCCCACCATGAAGCCGGACGCCACCGGCCGGGAGACGTGGCCGGATTGGGTCGCGTCGCAACGCTCGTCCTGGCACGGCGTCGACTACATGTATCACGGCACGCTGGACTACGACACGTTCTATCGTCGTTATGCGGAGACGCTGCTTTCCCTCGATGAAAGCGTCGGACGCGTGCTCGAGTACCTGGACCGCACCGGGCTCGCACGTAACACGATCGTCGTCTACATGGGCGACAACGGCTTCTCGTTCGGTGAGCATGGCCTCATCGACAAGCGACACGCCTTCGAGGAATCCATGCGAGTGCCGATGTTCGTGTGGGCACCCGGGATGGTCGCCCCCGGCGCACGCGTGTCGGCAATGGTGCAGAACGTCGACATCGCACCGACGTTTCTGGAGATTGCGGGTGTACAGGCGCCTCGCCAGCATGTGATGGATGGCCGCTCGTTCCTCGCACAGCTGCAGGGGCGTGCCACCGGGCGCGAGCGTGACGTGGTGCTGTACGAGTACTATTGGGAATGGAACTACCCGCAGACGCCAACGCAGTTCGCGCTGCGCACCGATCGCTACAAGTACGTCTACTTCCACGGTATCTGGGATCGTGACGGGTTGTACGATCTACGCGACGACCCGATGGAGGCGGTCAACCTCGCTGGCCGGCCCGAACACGCGGCGCGGGTAGACTCGTTGCGCAACCGCCTGTTCGACATTCTCGAATCCACCGGCGGCACATCCATTCCGCTGCTTCGGCCACGCAACGAGCGCATGGATCTCAAGCGCCCGCCGAACGCGCCGAGCACCGACCCATTCGTGCGACCGCGGAGCGGCCCGCCGTGAGGCAACACTATAGCCATTGACAGTATAGCCACAGTGTATATAGTTGCCGTATGACCGCCAACAAAGACACTGCTGACGACTTCCTTCCGCTCCCGCCCGCGACGTTCCATATCCTGCTGGCGCTCGTGGAAGGCGAGCGCCACGGCTACGCGATCATCCAGGACATCGAGGCGCGCACGGACGGCGAGCTTCGCTTGAGCGCCGGCACGCTCTACCGCTCGATCGCCCGGATGGTCGAGCAGGGACTCATCGCCGAAGTCCTGAAGCGCGCGACGCGCCAGGACGATGAGCGGCGTCGCTACTACCGCATCACACCGCTCGGCACCGCCGTCGCGCGAGCAGAGATGCGGCGTCTCACCCAACTCGTTCGGCTCGCACGTGCAAGCGGCCTCTCGCCGGAGACCGCGTGAGGCGGAACGTCGGTCAAATGCCCAGGCCGATGTTCATGTAGTATCGGGTTTCCGACTCGCCATCGACCCCACCCACCCGGCGGAACGCGCCGATTCCCACGTTCACGGCGAAACCGATGGCCCGGAGCTCACCCCCGAGCATCGTGGTATTCGCGTCGGCGTTCCACGGCGAACCCCAGGTTCTCACCGCCGACCCGAGCACCTCCACTCCGCTCACGAACGGAAACGCCAGCAGGTAGCCGGCGCTCAGACGTCCTCCGCCGAGCCCCGCTTCGGCGATCACGATCGGACCCGCGAACTCCGCGATCCGCGAGCGGTTTCCGTACACCACGCCAACGGCGAGGCCAGCTCGGAGCGGGGGACCAAACCTGGCGCCCAGCAGCGTCTCGGAGCGCCATTGTGCTGTCACGCGTTGCGGAAACGCCGCCTCGACCATCACGATGAGCAGCGCCAGAGTCAGCATCCGCCCCCGTGAACTGGACAGCCGTGTCCGACTCATTCGGTTCCCTCGGTTCGACCGTCCGCGCCACATGCCACGGGTGGGCGACGCGGGCAAGCTGTGCGCCACGGCGTCCTGACGACGAAGAGACGGGGTGTCCCGTTGCTCGAGTTGCGGCGGTTCGTCGCACAGCCACATGTCCCGGAGCCGAGATGCGTAAACTCGCGCTGATCGTTGTGACCGTGATCACGCTGCCGAACGCCGCGCGCGCTCAGGCATGTCGCGGCTCGGTGTCGTTCGCCACCGTGCCGGTGAGGGTCGGTGGAGGGATGATCTTCGGGGAGTCCTACACGGCGTACGCCGCTTCGCTGATTGCCGGTAAGGAGAACGCAGCTTTCGGCGCCCTCGGCGTCGCGCGCATCTACGATGATGACTTCGACGACACCGAGGATCGCGTGTTCGCCGAGTTCGGTTATCAGCGGCCGCTGGGGCAGCATGCCCAGCTCTGTCCGGTCATCGGCGGGAGTCTAGGGAGGGGGCCCGATGACGACGGCTTCGAAGTGAAGTCGCGCTTCGCGTCGGCGGGAGTCGCCCTCGGCTACACGTACCGACCCGTGCCGAGCGTGAGGTTCATCCCCAACGGATCGTTGGCATTCCAGTACGCGGCCTCGGATTGGACGGACCCGAATGGCTCGAAGGAGGCCCTTTCGGACAACTCGGGCCTCGTCGATCTCGGCCTCGGGTTCGTGTTCTTCAACGATCGGCTCGCGATTCAGCCGACCATGCAGTTTCCATTCGCGGCCGAGGATAACTCCGTCACGTACGGACTCGTCATCAGCATCGGATTCGGGTTGCGGCGGTGACGGGCGTGGCGGTTTCAGGGTGTTTCGGGTTCGATCGTCGTTCTGCCCCTCGCGTGCAGCGCCGTTAAAGCCGCGTCTGCGTTCGGGATCTTCAGCCCGATCCTCGTTACCTGCTTGCGGAGCCCGAGCGAAAGGCGCGCGGTCACCGGATTCCGCAGCACGAGCATCACGTTCGGCTCGAGCGGCTTCGCCGTGTTGAGATAATCCGCGGCCATGTCCGGCACCGACCGCCACGTCGCGACTTCCGCGCGCTCGAGAAGCTCGCTCGGCACGGTGCACTGAATGCGGTTCCCGATCGAGATCTCGATCTGCCTGTCGTGCACTGTCATACTCGCTCGTGAGGCGGCTTTGTGGTCGCGCCAGAGCCAGATGAGCGTCGCCACGTTCACGGCCGTGATCGCCCAGGCCCACGCCTGACTTCGCGGCGCCACCCAGAGGTGAATGACCGCGCCCTCGATAGCGAGGACGATCGCAATACCGATGATCATCGACGCGGACAGGCCGCCTTCGAGGGCGAACGTATGGACCGCGGACACCGACCGTTCTTGCATCATCGCGCGTCAATCGCTCGAGTGGTTTCTTGCCCGGAACTCCTGAATGGCGCTCTCGGCGGCGTCGAGAGAGAAGGCGATGCACATGACGCGCTTGCGCATGTCTAGCGGGAGCTGTACGTCGGCCGCTTCTCGTAGCCGGAGCACGACGTTCGGCATGAGGGGGCTCGACAGGTTCATGTAATCCTTGGTCGTGTCGGGGTCCGGCGCGGAGTCAGGCGTCACCGACTCGGCCGTCCCGATGGCCGACCACGAAACTCGGCATCGGATGACTCGCCCCATGGCGATCTTCAACCCGCGTGCTTCGAGCGTGAGGGTTGGGCGCGATGCAACCCAGTGACCGCGCCAGAGTAATGCCAGCGCCAGCACGCTAAGCGCAACGAGCCCCCAGGCAACCCAAGAGCTGATGGAGGAGAACGTCAGAAAGTAGGCGACGGCATCGAACGCGATGACGGCGGCGGCGCCAAGTGTGGGCGACGAGGGAACGCCGCTCCGCAAACGGAACTTGTGAACCATCGCCGGGGCTCCCGGACGCGGCGCGACAGATTCTGTCATGTCGGCCCCAACCTACGGGTTACCCCTGTCATGGCGAAACGTGATGCCGATGGACAATTTCCGTCGATCCCATCCCCCACCCATACGCTCCGCGACTGATTCTCAGGAGGACCCCTCGTGCGCTCACGTCTTGCCGTTGCTTGTCTCGTCACCGCCTGCTGCGCCGCAACCCTTCCTGCGCAAGGGCGCACGGCCATCCCCAACGCTCGGCTCGAGGGATTCAAGCGCGAAGCAATCGCCGACGTGGACGGCCGTGCGCAGTTCACCCAGCAGATGGTCGACCAGATCTTCAGCTTCGGTGAGCTCGGGTTCCAGGAAATCGAGACGTCGAAGTACATCGTGAAGATCCTGCGCGACAATGGCTTCACAGTGGAGGAGGGAGCGGCCGGCATCCCGACGGCGTGGGTGGCGACGTGGGGGTCCGGAAAGCCAGTGATCGCGATCGGCTCCGACATCGACGGCATCCCGCAGGCGTCGCAGAAGCCAGGCGTTGCGTGTCACGCGCCGCTCGTGCCGGGCGCGCCCGGGCATGGGGAGGGGCACAACACCGGCCAGCCGGTGAATGTGACGGCCGCGCTCGCGGTGAAGAAGATCATGGAGCGCGAGAAGCTGCAGGGCACGATCAAGGTGTGGCCGGGTGTCGCCGAGGAGCAGCTCGCGACGAAGGCGTATCTCGTTAGGGCGGGCGTGTTCAAGGACGTGGACATCGCCCTTTTCTCCCACGTCTCCGCGAACCTGAGCACTTCATGGGGGCCTGGCGGGGGCTCGGGGCTCGTCTCCGTGTTGTACGCCTTTCAGGGGCAGGCCGCCCACTCCGCGGGCGCGCCGTGGCGCGGACGGAGCGCGCTCGACGCCGTGGAGCTCATGAACATGGGCTGGAACTACCGGCGCGAGCACCTGCGGCTGCAACAGCGGTCACATTACGTCATCCCCGACGGTGGTGATCAGCCTAACGTGGTGCCGACCACGGCGTCGGTCTGGTACTACTTCCGTGAGCTCACGTATCCCCAGATCAAAGCGCTCTGGGCCGTGGGCGATTCCGTCGCGCAGGGCGCGGCACTGATGTCCGGCACGAAGCTCGTCGAGAGCCGGGTGCTCGGCTCCGCGTGGCCGCAGCACTTCAATCGGCCGATCGCCGAGGCAATGGTGTCGAACATCAAGCGCGTCGGGTTGCCGAAATGGACGGAGGCCGACCAGACGATGGCGAAGGCGGTCCAGAAGGAGATGGGGTCGCGCGAGAGCGGGATGCCGTCGGACGTGGATACGACCATCGCGCCGCAGCCCGAGGACCGCAACATGGGCGGCGGCTCGGACGACATCGGCGACGTGTCGTGGACGGTGCCGACGGTGACGCTGCGGTTCCCGTCGAACATCCCGGGCCTTCCGGGGCATCACTGGTCGAGCGCGATCGCGTCGGCGACGCCCATCGCGCACAAGGGCGCGACGGCGGGCGCGAAGGTGATGGCGACGACGATTCTCGACATTCTCGCCAAGCCGGCGCTGGTGGACAGCGCGTGGTCGTACTTCCGTAACGTGCAGACGAAGGACGTGAAATACGAGCCGCTGATGCGGCCTAACGAGCGTCCGGCGACGTTCCTGAACGCCGACATCCTCGACCGCTTCCGGCCGCAGATGCGGCGGTTTTACTACGATCCGACGCGCTACAAGACCTATCTCGAGCAGCTCGGAGTACAATACCCGACGCTGCGCAAGTCCAAGGACAAGTGCGAGGAGACACCGGCGGTTCCGTAGACGCGCTTTAGGCTTGCGGTGTCAGGTCGCGTTGTTAGGGGCCAGTTTCAGTTTCGAGTATTCAGTCATCAGTAATCAGTACGAACACCGCGAAACGTCGCGGTGGAGGTGCTGACGGAAAACTGAAAACTGATGACTGAATACTGAAACTGATGCCCTACCGCCAAGCAGGGTGAGTGCGCGAAGTCCGGGTCAAAGCCATACCGCGATCTCGTCCAGCGACTTTCGATGAAGGTCGGGTACCCGCGCACCAACTGCCGGGTACCCGACCGGCATAACGAGCATCGCGCGCTCGTTCGCCGGTCGGCCAAGCAGCTCGCGCAGGAAGCCCATGGGGTTCGGTGTGTGCGTCAACGTGACGAGCCCCATCTGATGCACCGCCGCGATGAACAACCCCGCGGCAATGCCGCACGACTCCTCGGAGTAGTAGTGCGGTGTCCTGCGGCCGTCGGCGTCGAGCCGGTAGGCCTGCCGGAACAGCACCACGACCCACGGCGCGTCGGTGAGATGCGGCTTGTGCTCGTCGGTCCCGAGTGGGAGAAGGGCTTCGAGCCACTCGCGCGGCGCACGGCCATGGTAGAAGCCGTGTTCCTCGTGCTCGGCGGCGTCGCGAATCTCGTGTTTCAGCGTGCGGTCTGACACCGCGACGAACGTCCACGGTTGCTGATGCGCACCACTCGGCGCCGTGCCAGCGGTACGAATCGCCAGCTCGATGAGCTCTCTCGGCACGGGGTCGGTCGCGAAGTGACGCGTCGTGCGCCGGCGATTCATCTCCGCGTAGAAGGCCTCCGCTCGCGCCCGCGATTCCTCGAGGCTCCGCCGTGTGAACGCCAGCGGGACGAACGGATACACCCGGACACCCTGCAGCGTCTCGTCAGCGTCGCTCATAGATTCCTGCGGTATCTCCGTCCTGGAGGCCGATGTGTCGTACCGGGCTCGCTTCGCGTGTCCCGCGAAATGGACCTCACGTGCTCTAGCGCTGACCGTTCTCGCGGCGATGTCGACTCCAATACCCGGGGTGGCTCAAGGGTTCCCGGCCAGCCAGCGCGGGCGTGTGGAGCAGACCATCGCGTTCACCGACATCGCGGTGGCGTACGGCCGGCCGGTCGCGCGAGGGCGGGTGCTGTTCGGCGATTCGGCTCTCGTGAAGTGGGGCAATATCTGGCATCCGGGTGCCGATTCGGCCACGCGGATCCATTTCAGCCGAGACGTGCTGCTGGAGGGGCGGGAGGTCAAGGCGGGAGAGTACTCGGTGTGGCTCATCCCCCGTTCGAACGGCCCGTGGACGTTGATCCTGAGTCGCGCGGCACACGTATTTCATCAGCCATATCCCGGCGAGAGCTCCGACGCGCTGCGCCTGGAGATCGCGCCAGAACGCGGTGGCCATATGGAGACGCTCGCGTTTTACTTCCCGGTCGTTCTGCGAGATGAGGCGGTCCTGCGAGTGCACTGGGGAGGTTTGATGCTTCCGATAAGGATCAAGGCGCCGTATCGTCCCGGATGACACCGCGAGGCTCACGATGACCACAAGTCGCGAAACGGACGGACTCGACCACCCCGCGATTCGCCGGCTGGTGAATGCCGCGAATGAGCTACCGCTGGATCACCGGGTCACGCTCATGAAGGCGCTCGTGCCGGAGATCGCGCGCGAGATGCCGCCTCGCGATTTCGCGGCGATCATTGGAGAGCTGAAGCTCAAAGGGGAGCGCTTCTATGAAGCGCTCAACCACCCCGGTACGGGCCGAGCCGGGCGGCGCGTGATGGGCGAGCGGGATCTGGAGGGTCGCTAAGCCGGGCAGGGTTCGTCGGTGCGCCCGGTGGGTACTACGATTGTGACTGAAACGCCGGAAAGGCCTGATAAGACCCCTGCCAGATCGAGTCGTCGCGGGCACGTAAGAAGAGAGGGGAACTGCTGCCGGGACGCTACTTTCCGGAAAGCCGTTCCCCTCAGTCCTTCAGGCTTGCCCCGAGTAGTGGCTCGCGTGGGCGCGGCGAACGTTGCGGGCCTCTCCGGCAGTTCCCCGAGTTTCCGTCACAATCGTAGTTCCCACCCCGCGTAGCTCCCACTCCGCCACAACACTCAGCCGGGGCGACTCGTTAGGTCAGCGCGTTGCCGAGGCGTGCAAGCCCGCGTGAACCGCCTCATCCGCCGCCGCGCGCGCCGCCTCGGAGAACGCCGACCGCACCGCAACCCCGCTCCAACCGTCAGGCGCATCGACGCCGAGGAGCCAGAGCGCGGTACCCGCTGTATCCATCGTGCGAACCGCGTCGGCGATCGTCGTGCCACCGCTCACGCCCTCACCCCAGGCGATCCACGGAATGGTCACGTCCTCCGCGCGCGTGCTGCCGTGCGTGCGACTGTGGCCGCCATGGTCGGCCGTGACAATGACCGTGTAGTTGCCGGCCCCGTACGCGCGATCTGCGGCTGCCAGCAGCTGCCCCACCGCCGCGTCGGCCTTCCGCACCGCGCGGCCATAGAAGCCCGACATCCATCCCCACAGGTGTCCCGCGTTATCCGGCTCGGCGAAGTGAACGAAGAGCAGGTTGGGTCGATTCGATCGCAGATAGCGCTCGACATCGCCTAACGTTCGCTCGGCGCTCCACTTGCCGTCGCCGTTAGGCGCCTGCGAGTAGTCCAGCGAGCCGGGCACCTCCAGGTGGTTGAACTTCCCCTTCGAGAAAAACGCTGCCGTCTGCAGTCCCTGAGCGCGGGCGATGGCGAAGACCGTCGGGATCGTGACGGTCGAATGCGTCGCTGTCTCGTTCGAGTTCCACGTGATGCCGTGCTCTTCCGGCCCTTCGCCGGTGAGCATCGACGTGTGTGACGGCAGCGTCTTGCTCGGATTGATGGTCGTCGCCTTGAAGGTATGGCTGCCCTCACGCGCGAGTCGGCCGAGTGTAGTCGCGCCGAACTTGCCGATGGCGTCGGGGCGAAGGCCGTCGACCGAAACGATCACGACATGCGACGTCGGCGCGCCCGGAATGGCGACGCCCGCTCGCGATGCGTCGGCCTTGCCGGCATCAGCGACTGCACCTGCTCGAGGCAGGTCGACGGCGTCGATGCCGGCCGTCCCTGTCGCGCACGCCGCGAACAGCGTGAGCGGCACTGCGGCGAGGACGCGACGAAAGCGAACACCCACGCGCGACGAACCGCGCGCCGGACCGTATGGGGCCACCGGCAACTCCTTGTCCCGAGTCAACAAGTTACCGAACCCGGGCGCGAGAAGCACGCGCGGGCTCCGACAGGTGTATACCGCCGGTCACCGGGTTCGAGTTCCCAGTTCAGGCCGGCTTTGCCTGGATGACAGCGCTCACGCCGGCGCGCGTCTCTCGTAAACGACGATCTCCCATGCGATTGTGCGACGCAGGCTCTGCCGCTCGAGTCCAGCGCTGTGGAGGACCGCATCGATCGCATCCGGGTCGTGATGAAAGACGCGAAATCCGCTCCGCCTGACCCGCTGGAACGCATTGATGGCCGCAAGGCCGAGCCCCATCCACGCCCCTCGTCGAGGGTAAACGGCTGCATACAGGCGAGTCGCCTTCTGCGCCGACTGGGAGACCAGCGCCGGCATGTCGGGATAGCAGCAGATCACGCGATCCAGCGTGACGATCTCCGCCGCCGGAAGCGTCTCGGCCAGCGAGACGAAGTCGCCAAAGACGAAGCTCGTTCGTGCGGTGTGGCCACGACGTTCCGCTTCTTCACGCGCAGCCACGAGGTAAGCTGACGACGCATCGACATGGGTTGCACGTGCGACGCGTCCGTCGAGCAGCTCATGCTGGATCGCACCCACGCCGCCACCGATGTCGAGCAGCGCCGCGTTTCGCAGGTCGAGCCCGTCGACGGCGGCGCGCAATGCCTCGATCAGAAGTCGGGTCGACTTATCAGGGCCACGCCGGCGATACCGCCGCAGCGACCTCCTCGCCACAGCTGGATCGAACTCACGGTCGATTCCGTCACATTGTGTGCACGCCATCAGGGCAAGGGCCGACCCACTCACTCGTGACGGATGGCCTCGATGGGGTAGAGCCGGGCCGCCTGCTGGGCCGGGTAGAGCGTCGCCAGGGCGGCGATCCCGACGCTGGCGGCCACGA
>Ga0075421_100001697_pt1 | contig 25971 bp, 22 predicted proteins | sample SoiMetdeltSBSDD5_FD_75292 | JGI IMG/M metagenome (GOLD analysis project Ga0075421, IMG submission 75292) | Bulk soil microbial communities from a Populus tree surrounding site in Tennessee, USA - Soil MetaG P. deltoides SBSDD5 | ecosystem: Environmental > Terrestrial > Soil > Tree plantation... | reverse complement strand
TAGATTGCCACCGATGCTCCTCGATTCGCTCAGGAACGCGCGCGCCGGTACCCGCTGCGCGCGTCGCCATATATGGCCGTCCGCGGCCGGCCGCCAGGGCACGAGCGCCCGCGTCACGCCGCGCGAGCGCGCTCGAGGTGGCCCATAACGCCCGACACCCGCCCCGAACGCGGCCGATCGCTGGAATTGACGATCCTCTTGGGTCTCACATTGATCGGCGCCGCGCTTCGCCTCTACCGCCTCGACACGGACCTCTGGGTCGATGAGATCGGTTCGTTCGAGCACGCGATGTCGCTGTCGATCGGCGAGTTCGTGCGCACGTTCTCGAGCCCCAATCAGCACCTCCTGAACGGGCTGCTCGAGCGCGTGTCCGTCGCGCTGTTCGGCGAGCACAATTGGAGCGTCCGGCTTCCGGCCGTCCTGTTCGGCATCGCCACCGTGCCGGCGATGTACTGGCTCGCACGGCCCATCATGCGTGGGTGGCAGGCGCTTGCCGTCGCGTTTCTCACCGCCGTCAGCTATCACCACATCTGGTTCTCGCAGAACGCGCGCGGTTATTCCGGCTATCTGTTGTTCTGCATCCTCGCCACGGGCGCCCTCTGGCGGATGACGGTCGACGGCCGCCGCCGGTGGGTTGCGCTGTATATCGCCTCGGCGGTGCTCGCGGCCGCGTCGCTCATCATCGCGGGCTTCGTGATCGCAACGCACGTCGCGCTCGCGACCTTCGTCGTGCTATCTGCGCGGCGTCGAGGGGATCGGGTCTCACCGCTCGTGCGTCGGTTCGGCGTCGCATTCGGCATCACGTTCCTCATCTCCCTTGCCGTATACGGGCCGACGGTGCTGCAGATCCTGCGCGCGGTCGGCACGGCGTACGTGCGTGAGGGCACGGGCTTCCAACCCGTCTCGCTGGAGTTCGTGACGGAGACGCTCCGCGGCCTCTCTGCCGGTTTTGGGTCGCTCGCGCTTTTCGGCGCGATTCCTTTTCTCGTGCTCGTGGGGATCGGGACGCTGAGTCTCGCGCGACGCGCGTGGCTCGTCCTCCTCTCGTTCGTCGTCCCACTGGGGTTGATGGCGGCGCTCGTCGTTTTGGCAGGCTGGCTGACGTCGCCTCGGTTCTTCATCCTGGTTGTCCCGCTGGCGTTTCTCGTTGCCGTCGAGAGTCTCGACCTCGTGGCCCGGCTGCTCTCGCGAATCGCGCGCGGGGATGGCTCACGCGCGCGACTCCACGGCGTCCTCGCGGGTGCTGCCGTCGTCGTGTGCGGGGTCGCGCTGGCGTTCGGGCTCCCGCGATACTACGCGGTCCCGAAGCAGCCGTTCACGGCGGCGATCGCCGCATTCGAGCGCCGCGCGCGGCCGGGGGACGCGCTCGTGGCGGTCTACCAGGCCGACCGCGGCTTCGACTACTACACGCGCCGCCTCGGCCTCGCAGAGCAGAACCGATTCTACTCGACGCGAACCCTCGCCGGGTTCGACTCGTTAGGCTCGGCCCTCGCCGGCCGGCGGGTAATGGTCGCGACAACGCTGGAGCGCGCGTTCAAGCTCGAGGAGCCGGAGCTCTGGCGCCGCGTCGAAACCGGCTGGAAGCCGGTGGAGACGCTCTCCGCGACGGTCGGCTACGGCGAGATCACGCTCTGGGAGCCCCGGTAGGTTGCTCGGCGCGGAGGACGCTTCATCGGCCAGTACAGCGGGAAGAGGTCAGAACAACGATCTAACGGAACCAGCAGGAAGAGGCCGGATACTGCTGAACAGCGAACAGCAGGACAGGATGGACGGGATGGAACAGGATGGCGGGCCCGCAGGGCCGACCTCTCGCGCCGGACCAGTGACAGAGGGGAACGACCTGCCGGGCGAGTGGCGTCCCGGGCGGCCGTTCCCCTCTTCCATTGGCTCGTTGCGCGCGGAGGCGTCAGTGCCGAGCCGCCATCCCTGATCCTGTCGATCCTGTCTTGCCGTTCGCCGTTACGCCTATCCGGCCGTTTCGGCTCTGTTTCCGTTCGATCGTTGTTCCCCACCCCTTCACACTTTCTGAGTCGAGAAGTTTCCCCGGGAGTTCAACAACTCTGACCCCTCGAAATTGATCCGGATTCACACTCGCTCCAGGATCGCAGCGGTGCCCTGCCCCACCCCGACGCACATGGTGCAGAGCGCATAGCGCTCGCCCGTCCGCGCGAGCTCGTGGGCAGCCGTCAGCAGGAGGCGCGCGCCCGACATACCTAACGGGTGCCCGAGCGCGATCGCGCCACCGTTCGGGTTCACGCGCGGATCGTCGTCGCGCAGTCCGAGCTCGCGGAGGCACGCGAGCGTCTGGGCGGCGAACGCCTCGTTGAGCTCGAGCACCGCGATGTCGTCGAGCGTGAGTCCGGCCCGTGCGAGCGCGGCTCGCGTAGCCGGCACTGGCCCCATTCCCATGATCCGCGGCTCGACGCCGACGGCGACCGACGTGACCACGCGCGCCATCGGCTTCAATCCGTGGGCTTTCACCGCCGATTCGGACGCGACCAGGAGCGCGCAGGCGCCGTCATTGATGCCCGACGAGTTCCCCGCCGTGACAGAGCCGCGTCCGTCGGTGCGAAACGCGGGCTTGAGCTTCGCCAGCACCTCGAGCGATGTGTCCGGCCGGATGAACTCGTCCTCGGCGAACGACCGCGCCGGCGCGCCCTTCTTTGCCGGCGAGAGATCGACCGGTGTGATCTCGACGGCAAGCCGTCCCGACGCGCGTGCTGCCGCCGCCTTCTGCTGCGACCGACACGCGAACAGGTCCTGGTCGGGACGCGACACGCCGAACTGGTCGGCGACGTTCTCAGCCGTCTGCCCCATGGAATCGATGCCGTACCGCTCGCGCATCGTCGGGTTGACGAAGCGCCACCCGATGCTCGTGTCGAAGATCTCGACATCGCGCGCGAACGGCTTCGCACTTTTCGACATCGCGTATGGCGCGCGCGTCATGCTCTCGACGCCGCCCGCGACGAACAGATCGCCCTCACCGCTGCGCACGGCGCGCGCGGCGGTCGCGACGGCCGTCATTCCCGATGCGCAGAGACGGTTTACTGTTTCCCCGGGTACGGTCACCGGCAGCCCGGCGAGGAGCAGGGCCATGCGCGCGACGTTGCGGTTGTCTTCGCCCGCCTGGTTCGCGCACCCGATGATCACGTCCGTGATCGCGGCTGCGTCGACCGACGGCTGTCGCTCCAGCAGCCGCCGAATGGTCAACGCGGCGAGGTCGTCCGGTCGGACTTCGGACAGGGAGCCGGCGAAGCTCCCGATCGGCGTCCGAACGCCGTCGATGATGTATGCGTCACTCATGCTTCCGTCTCATTCTCAAAAATTGCGCGGCTGGTGCGATACACGGTGCCACGAAAGAGCCCGACCGGCGTGCCGTCGACCTTTCGCACCGTCACATTGAAGAACGCGAGGCGCCGCGTGGCGCTCTGCTCCTCCGCCGTCGCGGTCAGCACATCGCCGGGCACGATCGGCGCGGGGTACCGTATGCTGTTCTCGATGCTCACCGTCACGCGTCCGTGCGTGTTCGACGCGAACGCGAGGGCGCTGTCGGCGAGCGAGAACGTGATCCCGCCATGACAGACGCCGAATCCGTTCACCATCTCCGGCCGCACGGTCATGCGGCATGTCGCGGCGTTAGGTGCCACATCCAACACTTCGATGCCGAGCCACTGACTGAACGCATCACGCGCCATCATCGCACCGACGACGCGCTCGGCCAACTGCTGCGCCTTGGGCGTCTGGTCGTTCACGTCAGCAGGCTCCGTCCATCGCGCACGAGCCGCCGCAGGAGCGCGCTCGGCCGATATCGATCCTCGCCATACTCGGCATGCAGTGCGTCGAGTCGGGACAGAATCCGGGTCAGGCCAACCTCGTCGCCCCAGGCGAGCAGGCCCCGCGGGTAGTTCACGCCCTTCGTCATCGCGAGCTCGACGTCCTGCGGCGACGCAACGCGCATCAACACCGCGTCGATGGCCTCGTTCACCAGCAGCGCTAGCGTTCGGTCGAAGATGTGTTCCGCGAGCGCCGCATCTTCAGTGGGGGCCGGCTGGGGCGCGTCGGGCGTGTAGTCGTAGAAGCCCCGCCCGGACTTCCGACCGAGCCACCCGGCCTCGACGAGGCGCTGCTGCGTCACCGACGGCCGGTAGCGTGGATCGAACCACGTGCCCTCGAATACACTCCGCGTCACCGCGAAGTTCACGTCGTGGCCGATGAAGTCCATGAGCTCGAACGGCCCCATCCGGAACCCGCCCGCCGTCTTGAGCGCCCAATCGATCGTGGCAATGTCCGCGACGCCCTCCTCGTACATCCGGATCGCCTCGCCGTAATACGGCCGCGCAACCCGATTGACGATGAATCCCGGAGTGTCGCTGGCGATGACGGTCGTCTTGCGCCACGTATCGACGAGGGCACGTACGGCCGACGTGACCTCGGTTTCGGTCGCCAGCGACGGCACGATCTCCACCAGCGGCATCACCGGCGCCGGGTTGAAGAAGTGCACGCCAAGCACGCGCGACGGTCGCCGGCACCCCGCTCCGATCGCGGCAATCGCGAGCGACGACGTATTCGTTGCCAGCACGCACTCATCGCTCACGATCGGCTCCAGCGCCGCGAACAGCGCCTTCTTCGCATCGAGCCGCTCCACGATCGCTTCGATGACGAGCCCACAGTCGACCAACGGGTGCAGCTCGTCAGGGCCTGAGGCTGTGACGAACGTGATTCGCCCGAGCGTGGACGTATCCCCGCCAGCTGGCAGTCGCCCCTTTTCTATCTCGCGCGCGAGCGCCTTTCCGATCGTGGCCCGGGCGCGCGAAACTGCGCCCGCATCGGCGTCCGCGAGGAAGACTCGGTGCCCGGCCACAGCCGCGATCTGCGCGATGCCGCTGCCCATCGCGCCCGCGCCGACAACGCCGACGACCGTACCGGAGTCGAGCACCGGCACCTAACGCCCGACGAACACCGGCGGGCGCTTCTCGAGAAACGCCTTCACGCCCTCCTGGTAGTCCGCCGTCGACCCGGCTTCGGCCTGCAGCTGGGCCTCGAGCGCAAGCTGTTCATCGAGGCCATTCGTGGCGGACGCATTGAGAGCACGCTTGATGAGGCCAAGGCCCCTGGTCGGCCGCGTCGCGAGGTTCCGGGCCAGGGCCGTCGCCTCTTCCAGCAGCTTTCCGCTCTCGACGACGCGAAGGATCAACCCCATCGCGACTGCGTCCTGCGCGGAGACCTTGTCGGCGAGCATCATGAGCGCCGTCGCGCGCGCCATGCCCACGAGGCGCGGAAGGAAGAACGTCCCACCCGTGTCCGGAACAAGCCCGATCTTCGAGAACGATTGGATGAACGACGCGTCCGACGCGGCGAGCACGAAGTCGCACGCAAAGGCGAGGTTCGCCCCCGCGCCCGCAGCGACACCATTCACGGCGCAGACAACAGGCTTGTCGAGCTGGCGAATCGTGCGGACGATGGGGTTGTAGCCCCGCGCCACGATGTCACCGAGGTCCGGGGCGGGACCGTCCTTCGGCATCGCCTCGGCGAGGTCCTGCCCGGCGCAGAAGCCGCGTCCGGCCCCGGTCAGCAGCACCGCACGCACCGCGCGGTCGCCCGCCGCCGCCGCGAGCGCGCTTCGCACCTCGGCCGCCATCGCGCGGTTGAAGCTGTTGAGGACGTCGGGGCGGTTGAGTGTGATCGTCGCGACGCCCTGCTCGACCGTGTTCAGGATGTGCTCGTATGCCATCGCAAAGAGGGGCGGAGCGGGAATGCACGTTGGCCGTCCTTCGGACGCCCAACCGTAGCGGCCGCGCGAAAGCTAACGCGAACGTGGTGGCGGCGGCATCGACACGTGCGAATCACCGTGGGCCGAGTACGTCGATGCGCGCGATCACGGCACCCTCGAGCACGTCATCCACGACGTCCATCCCGCGCACGACCTCCGCGAACACCGTGTAGTCGTGATCCAGGCGGAAGTTGTCGATGAGGTTCACGAAGATCTGCGCGTCGCCCGTGTCGCGTCCGCGAGTCGAAATGCCAAGTGTGCCGCGCGTGTGAGAGCGTAGCCCGAGCTCGTCGCGCATGAACCGGTCGGCGCCGACGTACTCGTTCGCGCCCGGGCTCCCTCCCTGAATCACGAAATTCGTCGCGACGCGGTGGAACGCGAGCCCGTTGTAGTAACCGCGTCGTGCGAGCGTCACGAACCGGGCGACGGTCGCCGGTGCCTCGTCGGGGAACAACCGGAGCTCAAACGACCCGCCGCCCGACGCCGGTGCCATCGTGATCCGCACCCGTGCGGCACGAAGACGGGCCACCTCTCGAAGCGACACGGGGACCGGCTGCAGTTGCCGAGGAGCCGGCACGGCATCGCTCATTCCCCATGACCGGAGGATCGTCACCGCGCGATCGGCGACCGCGGGATCGAAGTCGTTCACGTACGGTGCGAGCCGCGCGGTGTCCGCTCGCTCGCCAAGCTCCGAGATCCGCGCCAGCAGCTCGAGGCGGGGGTCGCGCGACGTCTCACTTCGCCGGCTCGTGAGGCGCGCGAGCGTCGCGAAGAGCGCGTCACGGAGCCTCGCGCCAGTTTGCGCGCCCTCGAGCGCGCGCGCCGCGTCGAGCACGAGCTGATAATCGTCGCGCAGCAGCTGCGCGATGAAGATCGAGTCCACCCATGCGTCGCGCGCTCGTCGCGGTGCCGCGTTTCCGGCACCTTGAGGCCGGACGAGCGACGACAGCGCGTTGACCGCCGCGTCGCGCACGTTGTCCGCGCGATCGCCGGCGAGCCGGGCGAGCAGCGCGGTGTCCGCGAGCACTCCGCCAGCGGTGGCGGCGTACATGCGCACCTGCCAAACGGCATGTGACGCGAGGGGTCCGATCACGCCCCGCGCTCGATCGGGAGCGACGCGCGCGAGCGCGACCACGGCGTGCGCACCGGCGTGCCATGTCCCCCGTCCCCGTGTTCGAGGAACGTCGCGCGCCGGAATCGCGCGTACGAGCTCGAGCAGCCGCTCGACGCTCGCGCCCGGCTCACGGCACGCGGACACGGCGGGGAATGCGTCGACGGCGGCAAGCGCCACATGGGCGTTCGGATCTCGAGTGGCCGCGGTGAGCGCCGCGCAGTTCACATCCGTGCGGCGCGCGTACGCCCTGACGCCTTCGACGCGAACGTGTGCGGACGGGTCTCGAAGCGCCGCGTCCACGAGGCGGGTGCGCGCGGAATCGTCCACGGCGGTGGCAACTGGCAGCAAGGAGATGACTTGTCGCCGCACCTGCGCATCGGTGTCACCGTAATCCGCGACGAATGCGCGTCCAATGTCGCTGGTCGCGTTAGGTGCGCCCGGACTCGCGCCGGCCGCGCCCACGGAGAGCACGCGACCCCGAACCGATGCGCGAAGGACCCTCGCGTCCCGCGTCCATGCATCAGCGGGGGATCCCGATGAAGGCGAGCCGCCGAGGCCGGCAACCGCGGCAACGATTGCCGGCTCGTTCCGGAGCGACGGTTGGCGTCGCAACAGTCCCTCGAGCGCGTACGCTTGCGCGAACGCGGACGCGCGCGTGGGAGGGCGCGCGCCGCCGGCGCGCGACGCTGAGTCGCCCATGACGCTCGACACGGCCCCGAGAGCAGCCGCTGGAGACGGGTATGGAAGTCGTGCCAGCGACCGGACGATCACGTCGCGGACCGTGGCATCGCGTTCCGTGGAGAACAGGGCGGCGAACGTTCCCGCCGTCGCGACGACCGCGCGCCCCAGGTCGGTGGCGCTGTCGCCGGCCGCGCGAGCCCGCTGCGCCTCGCCACTCAAAATCTGCGCGACCGCATTGACCGCCTCGGCTCGAACGAGGGGCGAGCTGTCGGCGAGCGCGCCGCGCAACGAGGCGAGGCCCTGTGACCGCTCGAGCCGGCCGAATGCACGCGTCGCTCGGCGGCGCGTCTCGACGTCGCTGTGGCGGAGTCCCGTGAACAGCGGGCCGAGGGCTGACGGCCCAACCGCTCGAGCATCCTCCGCCTCGAGCATGCGCTGGAGCAGCGAGGAGTCGACGGCGGTCTGGACCCTCAACGGGTGCTCGGTCGCCGCGAGGCTGCCCGTCACGAATGCCCCCGCGCCAAGCGCACAGCATCCGAGCGCGGCGATGAGTAGTCGTCGTCGGGTCCACCCGGTACGCGTTCCACGTTTCCTCATCAAACAATTCCTCGATCCTCTGCGAGTTTGCGCCGCGCCGCGGTACCGCCCCGATCGGTCGCCGCGAAAGCTGCACAAGCGCGCCGCTGTCCACCACCGGTTCAAGTTGCCCCGCCGCTCCAAGCTCGTCGCCCTTGAACGCCGATTCCCGATTCCCGATCCCGGATGCCAAATTTCCGGCCCATGGCCGTCAGACCTGCATCGAAATCGAAATCGACTCGTCCCACGCACCGTCACGTCGAGGTGGACTGGCGGCGAATCGTGTACAATACGCTCGTCTCCCGCGCGATTGACGACGCGGAGGAAGCGACGAACCGCAATCGCGCGAGCGTCCCGCGCGAGCACGTCGTACTCTACCAGTTCTCTGCGCGTGGGCATGACGTCGCCCAGAGCATACTGGGTGCGCTGCTCGACCAGCCCCACGACGGGGTCGGCGCGTACTACCGGTCGCGGCCACTCCTGTTGTCGCTCGGCCTCTCGATCGAGGACGCCTTCGGCAGCCCACTCGGGCGTGCCGGCGGGTTCAGCGACGGGCGTGACATCGGCGTCGTGTGCAACATGCCGAATCGCGGCACGCCGGTCGTCCTGCCCATGTCGGGCGATGTCGGCTCGCAGTACACGCCGGCTGCAGGCTGGGCGCAGGCCATCACGTATTACCGCGACGTCCTGGGCGACGAGTCGTATCGACGCGCGATCAGCGTGGCGCTCGGCGGCGAGGCATCGGTCGCGACCAACGGCTTCTGGTCCGCGCTGACCATGGCGACGACGTTGCGCCTCCCAATGCTCTTCTACATCGAGGACAACGGACTCGGCATCTCGGTGAAAGGCGAGATGCAGACGCCCGGCGGAAACATCGCGCGCAACCTTGCCTCGTTCGGGAATCTGTTCGTCCGCGACGGCGACGGCACCGATCCCGACCAAACGGCTACGCTGCTGGCGGACGTGGTGTCACACGTTCGCGCGGGCGAGGGGCCGGCGCTCATTCACCTCACGCTGCCCCGACTCTGCTCGCATTCGGGACCGGACAACCAGCGGGGCTACCGTACGGAGGCCGAGATCGCGGCCGACACCGCGCGAGACCCGTTGCCGCGACTTCGCGCGCACGTCGTGCGATCCGCCCTCTCCGAACGGGAGTGGGTGGACCTCGAAGCCGAGGTCGCGCGAGACGTCGCCGCCGGTCTCGAGCGGGCTCGGGCACGGCCGGTCCCAGATCCGGAGTCGGTGCATCGGTTCATCTACGAGGAGCCGAGACGCGAGGGCGATGTGGTCGCGTTAGGCGGCCTCACCGACAGTGAGCTCGATGTGCTCGCGACCACGACCGTGGCCAGCGAGACCGGCGACGTCGTTCGCTTCGCCGAGGCCGTCAAGCGGACGCTGCGCTCGGAGCTCGAGCACAACCCGAAGCTCGTCGTGTTCGGGGAGGACGTCGGGGTGAAAGGCGGCGTCCATCTCGTGACCGAGGGACTGCAGAAGCAGTTCGGCGTGGCCCGCGTGTTCGACACGAGCCTGTCTGAAGAAGGAATCATCGGGCGTGCCGTGGGGATGGCCGTCGCCGGTCTCGTTCCCGTCGCCGAGATCCAGTTCAGAAAGTACGCGGATCCCGCGCACGAGCAGCTGAACAATTGCGGGACGATGCGCTGGCGTACCGCAAACCGCTTCTGCGCACCGATCGTCGTGCGGATGCCCGGTGGGTTCGGCAAGGACGTTGGCGATCCGTGGCATTCCCTCAGCGCCGAGGTGACGTGGGCGCATGCGCTCGGCTGGCAGGTGGCCATCCCCTCCAACGCGGCCGATGCGGTCGGGCTGTTGCGCTCGGCCATGCGGAGCCGGAACCCCACGATCTTTTTCGAACACCGGTCGCTGCTCATGACGAGCGACGGGAGCGCGCGCTACCCCGGCGATGACTACGTCGTCCCGTTAGGCGTCGCCACTCGGCTCCGGGAGGGCACGGACATCACGGTGGTCACGTGGGGGGCGATGGTCCATCGCTGCCTCGAGGCGAGCGAGCGATTCACGGGGCGCGTGGACCTGTTCGACCTCCGGACGGTGGCGCCGTGGGACCGCGAGGCCGTATTGGACTCCGTGCGACGAACATCCCGGTGCTTGATCGTGCACGAGGATACTATCACCGCGGGATTCGGCGCCGAGATCGCGGCGGTGGTAGCGCGCGAAGCGTTCTGGCATCTCGACGCGCCGGTCGATCGTGTGGCGGTGGGGGATGTACCGATGCCCTACCATCCGGTGCTGATGGACGCCGTCCTCCCCGACGCCGACCGAATCGCCGCCCGGATCGAGGCGCTGCTTTCGACCTAGCCTGCCGCGGTGTGTGATGCCGGTCACCGGGGTGGCGGCGTCGCGTTTCTGAACATGTTCAAAATTGCCTATTGACCGGTTCGTCGGTCGCTTGCAGAATTGAACATGTTCAAAACCGTCACCGCCAAGGGCGAAGACACCCGCGAGCGCATCTACCGCACAGCGCTCACGCTCTTCCGCGAACATGGCTTCGATGCCACGACGATGCGTGACATCGCGGCCGCCGCAGGGATGTCGCTTGGCGCCGCATACCATTACTTCCCCGGCAAGGACGCCATCGTTCTCGCCTACTACGACCGCGTGTCACTCGAGCACGCACGCCAGGTCGCCGAGCAGGCGAGCACCCCGCGGAAGCTCACCGACCGGCTGTCAATCGCGTTTCAGTCCAAGCTCGAGATCCTTCGGGACGACCGCCCGTTGATGGGCGCCCTGCTGCGCTTCGCCGGCGACCCGCGACACCCGCTGTCGTTCTTTGGCGTCGCCACGCGCGAACACCGGTTGCAGAGCATGGCGGTCTTCGCCGCCGCACTGGGTGACGAGCACCTGCCTGACGATCTCGCGCGCCTCGCCCCGGTTGCCCTGTGGGCGCTCCACATGGGCCTGTTGTTGTACTTCCTGCACGACGAATCCCCGGGACACCGCAGGACCATCGCGCTGACGAACGGCGCGATCGGACTGATCGTCGCTGCCCTCAAGGTCGCCCGGCTTCCCGTGCTGCGTCCGCTGCGCAAGCGCGTGATCGCCCTGCTCGACGAGGCCAAGCTGATCCCGGATCCCAAGACCATCGAACTCGCGAGGATCGCATGAGCGACACCTATGATGACGCTGGTTCCGCCGAGCGACGCGCGCGAACCCTGCTCACCGCCATCGTGATCGCACTCGCCGCGGCCGGCCTTGCGTACCGTGCCCTCGTGCTCAAGCGGCTCGAGCACACGTCGCTGGTGTTCGTGGGTATCCCCGCCACCCTGGCCTTCATTCTCCTGCAGACGCGACCGAAGACAGCGATCGGCACGGTGAACAAGGTGATCGCGCTCGCGCTGTGTCTCTCGGGGGTGGTGTTCGGTGAGGCGCTCGTCTGCATCCTGATGGCGGCGCCGATCTTTTTCCTCATCGGCACGCTGGTCGGTGTGCTGATGAACTGGGCTCGCGGCACCGGTGCGTCGAGTGATTCCGGTGCGTCGCGGTGGCGCGGCGCGATTGGTCTGGCGCTACTACCGCTCGGCACCGAGGGCGTCGTGCCCGGGTTCGAGTTCGGACGAGAGGAACGCGTGAGCGTCACGCGAGTCATCGCGGCGTCACCCGACACCATTCGAACGTTGCTGGCGGCGACACCGCGCTTCGACCGTCCGCTGCCGCCGTTCCTGCGACTCGGGTTCCCGGTCCCCGGACATGCGTCGGGCTCTGGCCTCGCGGTTGGAGACCGCCGAACGGTGATGCTCATGCACGGCGAGCATCACAGCGGCGCGGTCGTGTTCGCAGTAACCGCGACCGATTCGTCGTCCGTCCGTTTCACCACTGTGAGCGACTCGAGCTACATCACACACTGGCTCGATTGGCGAGACGCCACGGCGTCGTGGGAGCCGGTCGACAACGGGCGGACACGGATCACGTGGACGCTCCGGTATCGGCGCCGTTTGGACCCTGCCTGGTATTTCGCGTCGTTGGAGCGCTACGGTGTGTCCGTCGCGGCTGGGTATCTCATCGACGCCCTCGCGACGCCTCGTTCCGGCGCCGGGTCGGTCGGGGCGTTGACCCGTTAGGCATGGAGTACGCGACGGTCGTCCGCGCGGCAGCCTTGTACCTGCCGCTCACCGTGACCGCGGTCGTGTGGCTGTGGTGGCCGCCTACGCCGCGTGAGCGTGCCGCCGCTATATTGGCCGCCGGCTGGAACGTTGTCGCGCTGCTGATGGTCCACGTCGCGGCAGCGCGCGAGGGCTGGTGGACGTTCGGCGTAACGGACGCAACGGTCGCGGGCTTTCCGGTCGACCTGTACGTCGGCTGGGTGGTGATGTGGGGGCTGCTCGCCGCACGCGTCGCGGAACGGGTCCCAATGGCCGTCGTCGTGCTTGGCGCACTGCTGATTGATCTGGTCGCCATGCCCCGCATGCGTCCGGTTGTCGTCCTCGGGGAGACCTGGCTGATCGGCGAGCTCGTTGCCGAGAGTGTCTGCCTCGTTCCGGCGCTTTTCCTCGCGAGCTGGACGCGCAACGCAGCACACGTTGGGCGCCGCGCAACCCTGCAGGCCCTCACGTTTGGCGGACTCTCGCTAGTCGTGCTTCCCCAGGTCATTCTCGAGCAAACCGGGGGATCATGGGCTGCCCTGTCGGACCGGCCGTCGTGGGTCGTTGGGCTGCTCGGACAGGGTGTGGCGGCGTTAGGCCTGCTTGGCGTAAGCGCGGTGCAAGAGTTCGCGACGCGTGGTCACGGAACGCCCGTCCCCTTCGATCCCCCTACGCGGTTGGTGGTGAGCGGTCCGTACGCCTACGTGCGAAACCCAATGCAGCTCTCGGCCGCGCTGGTCCTCGTGTCGTGGGGCGCGCTGGTTGGCAGTTGGTGGGTCGTCGCCGGTGGTGGGATGGCGGTGATCTATGCTGCCGGCTTCGCGACGGGCGATGAAGCGGCCGACCTCGAGCAACGGTTCGGGAGCGCATGGGGGCAGTATCGGTCGCTCGTTAGGCCATGGGTCCCTCGCTGGCGCCCCGCCGACTTCGGCGCTCTGGCACCCGTTGCCACGCTTTACGTCGCCGAGGAGTGCGGCCCCTGCTCGGAGGTACGAGCGTGGTTCACGGCGCGAAGCCCAGTGGCCCTCGCGATCGTCGCAGCCGAGCGCCACCCGTCACGGACGCTGTCACGGATCACGTACGACCCGGGCGATCGCACGGGTGACTTGCAGGGCGTCGCCGCCGTGGCGCGCGCGCTCGAGCACGTACATCTCGGCTGGGCGATGCTCGGCATGCTGGTGCGGCTCCCCGGGATCTGTCAGACCTTGCAGCTGATCACGGACGCGAGCGGCGGCGGCGAGCGGCGTGTCGCTCGCTACTGTGATTGTGCCGGGTCAGCTCTCGATACACCCGGTGGGAACTACGATGAGACGGAAACCCCGGAAACGGCCGGATCGGGCGAGAGGCGATTCTCGGCGATTACCCGCTGAAATGCGGGACGCGGGCCGAAATGGAGTAACAGCCCGACTTCCAGGACGCTGCCCCGCAGGTAGTTGCGGAGCTGATCGCGGTCATTGCTGCTCAGCGTAGCCGTAGCCTTGTTCTCGACCACCACTCGCCCTTCGACGAGCATATCCGCCCGAAAGACGCCAACGCATTCGCCTTTGTAATAGACGTTGACCCATGTCTCACGCTCGACGCGCAACCCGCGAGCGCGGAGCTCTTGTTCGAGCGCTTTGGCATACACTGACTCGAGAAAGCCGTAGCCAAGGACGTTATACACCTCGTAGTACGCCCCGATTATCTCTCGAGTCAGTTGTTCTTCGAGCAGTGGCTTGGCGCGCGATCGTGGCATGGAGATCGCGCCGTTTCTGGGGTTTCCGTCACAATCGTAGTTCCCACTGGCCCGTACACCGTCATCGTGCTACCGCGCGCGAAACCGCAAGCACGCGCCGATCAGCCTAGATCGCCTTGAACTGCTCGAACGGCTGACGACAGGTGTTACAGAAATGGATCGCCTTGCATGCCGTCGATCCGAACTCACTCCGCATGACGGTATTCACGGACTTGCAGTAGGGGCACGGAATCGGTGACCGTCGTCGGAGCGGAACGAGATCATCCTGCTCCACGCGCCCGGGCGGGGCGATGCCGTACGCCTCGAGCTTCGCCCTCGCTTCGTCCGACATCCAGTCTGTCGTCCAGGCCGGGGAGTAGACCGTCCGCACCCGCACGCGATCGACCCCGTGCCGCCGGAGCGACTGAACGACCTCCTGTTCCATCGCGTGCATCGCCGGACATCCCGAATATGTCGGCGTCAGAACGACGACCACGTCGTCGCCGATCACCTCGACGTCGCGGAGCACACCAAGCTCACGGATGCTGAGGACCGGGACCTCCGGGTCTTTCACCTCATCGAGCCACGCGAGGATCTGCTCGCGGCGTGGCTCGGCGACCGTCACCACGTCGCCCCCGGGTGCGCCCGCGCGAGGCTCTGCATGTCGGCCAGCATGCGCCCCAGATGCTCGGTGTGGCGGCCCGTGCGGCCACCACGGGGGGCGAAGCCGTCCTTCGGCCTCGTTAGGGTCGCCTCGCGAAGCACGCGCTCCACGGTCTCGAGCCATGGCGCCCGTAGCGTTGCTGTCTCCACGCCCATTCGCGCGGCGACCGCCTCGCCATCGATCGCGTCCGTCAGGAACAGCTCGTGCGTGTACGGCCAGAGCTCATCGAGCGCCCGCTGCGCCCGCGCGTGGCTCTCCGCCGTCCCGTCGCCGAGCATCCGCACCCACTCGGCGCTGTGCCGCAGGTGGTATTTCGCCTCCTTCAAGGCTTTCGCCGCAATCCCCGCCAGCGACTCGTTGGCCGCCGTGGTGAGACGTTCGAGAAGCAGAACGTCCCACGCGTCGAACAGGAACTGCCGGACAATGGTCGATGCAAAGTCGCCGTTAGGCAGCTCGACGAGCTGCGCGTTCCGAAACTCGATCGCGTCGCGGAAGTAGGCGAGGGTATCGTCAGTCCGCCCCTTCCCTTCGACCTCGCCCGCCAGCTTGAGCAGTGCCGATGCCTGCCCGATGAAGTCGAGGGCAATGTTGGCGAGCGCGATATCCTCCTCGAGGATCGGCGCGTGGCCACACCACTCCGACAGCCGATGCCCCAGCACGAGCCGGTCGTCCGCGAGACGAAGCAGATGTTCGAACGTGAAATTCTCGGCGACCCCGGACGTCGCGCCGGCGGGCCGCGCGCCTGCAACCCATCCATTGTCGGGCGGCGACGCACCGCGTCCCGATTCCTTGTCCCCGCGACTCACAAACCCCGGACCCCACGCGGCACCTTGTAGAACTGCGGATGCCGGTACGCCTTGTCGTTCCCCGGGTCGAACATCGGCCCGCCATCGCTCGGCGCCGAGGCAACGATCGACGCGGTCGGCACGACCCAGAGGCTCACGACTTTCCCCCGCCGCGCATACACGTCGCGCGCGTTCTGCATCGCGTGCTCGGCGGTGGTGGCGTGGACGCTGCCCGCGTGTTCGTGCGGGGCGCCTTCACCCTCCTGCGTGAAGACTTCCCACAGCTCCCATTGAGTATCCGCGGACGTTTGATGCGGAGCAGCCGTCGAGCCGGCGGTGTCGTTGATCATGCGGCGTCGACGGCCTGACGCTTCGCGGCGTACGCGTCGGCCGCAGCGCGAACCCACGCGCCATCCTCGTGTGCCTTCCGGCGAGCCGCGAGGCGCTCGCGATTGCACGGGCCGTTACCGGAGATGACTTCGTGGAACTCCTTCCAGTCGATCTCGCCGAAAAGCCACTGGCCAGACTCTTCGTCGTAGCGCAAGTCAGGGTCCGGAAGCGTTAGGTCCACCGCGCGAGCCTGCGGAACCGTCAGGTCGACGAACCGCTGTCGGAGCGTGTCGTTCGACTCACGCTTCACGCGCCACCGCGTGAGCTCGGCCGAGTTAGGCGAGTCCTTGTCGCTCGGGCCGAACATCATGAGCGACGGCCACCACCACCGGTTCACGGCGTCCTGCACCATCGCCTTCTGCTGCGGCGTGCCGGCGGCAAGCGTCGCGACGCTCTCGTAGCCCTGCTTCTTGTGGAAGTTCTCTTCCTTGCAGATACGCACCATCGCTCGCGCGTACGGCCCGAACGACGCCTTGGCGAGCATCGTCTGGTTCACGATCGCGGCGCCGTCCACGAACCATCCGATCACGCCGACGTCCGCCCAGGTGAGGGTCGGATAGTTGAAGATGCTCGAGTACTTCGCCTTACCGGTGAGCAGTTGATCCACCAGCTCCGGCCGGTCGACGCCGAGCGTCTCGGTTCCGCAGTAGATGTACAGCCCGTGGCCCGCCTCGTCCTGCACCTTGGCGAGCAGAACCATCTTGCGGCGGAGGTTCGGAGCACGGGTGATCCAGTTCCCTTCCGGCAGCATGCCCACGATCTCGGAGTGGGCATGCTGCGACATCATCCGGATGAGCTGCTTTCGGTAGCGCTCCGGCATCCAGTCTTTGGGCTCGATCGACTCACCCGCGGCGATCCGCGCCTCGAACTCCGCGACGAGCGCGGGATCGTCGGCGGCTGGGCGGCGGGTGGTGTCCGGCGCGCCCGCGGCGGCCGTCGGATTCTGATCGGTCACGGTCTGCTCCAGCGCATTTCTGGGCCTTGGACCACCGCTCGGGGTTGCTCAAAGCGGCGGGCTTCCGAGGGCGATCGCTTTGGTGTATTAAACACCAATCTCCTTCGATTTCAATGGCTAACGACGTGCCGGATAGTCCCGTTCGCGACCCGTTGCCCCACTCGAGACGCAAATGCTGACCCCCACTCCTACGTCCACCGCAGCGCTCGGGTCCGGTGTCGTCACCTGCTCGATCACCGACGGGATCGCCAGCATTTCATTCTACCACCCGAAGAGTAATTCGCTCCCCGCGAGCATCCTTCGCGACATCGCCGGCCGCATAACCGCCGTCAGCCAGCATCCCGCCACGCGGGTGGTAGTGATCCGGAGCGAGGGCGCTGGGACGTTCTGCGCTGGCGCGTCATTCGATGAACTCAAGCGCATCGATTCCCCGGAGGCGGGCAAGGAGTTTTTCATGGGCTTCGCGCGGGTCATGCTCGCGATGCGCCGTTGCCCCAAGCCGATCATCTCCCGCGTACAGGGCAAGGTCGTCGGAGGCGGTGTGGGGATCGTCGCGGCGTCCGACTACGTGCTCGCCGTTCCCGAGGCGCCAGTGCGCCTGAGCGAGCTTGCCGTCGGGATCGGGCCGTTCGTGGTCGGCCCCGCGATCGAGCGGAGGATCGGCAAGGCCGCATTCTCGGCGCTCTCGCTCGACGCGGATTGGCGCGACGCCGCGTGGTGCGCCGCGCACGGCCTCTACACGCGCGTGTGCGACAACGTTCCGGCGCTGGACCAGGTACTCGGCACGGTCGCCCACAAGATCGCCGCGTTCAACCCGGAGGCGATCACGCGCTTGAAGCAGTCTCTCTGGGAAGGCACTGACTCCTGGGAGACGCTTCTGGACGAGCGCGCGGCGATGAGTGGCTCGCTCGTGCTCTCCGAGTTCACGCGAAACGCAATCGCTGCATTTGAGAAAAGAAGCTGACAGCCATCGGCCATCAGCTTTAGCTATCAGCTATCAGCGACTAGCTAACGCAAGACCCCTCGGGAAGTCTCGTGCTCCCAGTTGAACATCCCAAGGGTTCTTGGCTGATGGCTGACATTCAATCCGCCAACGCGTTGAGCACCAGCTCAACTCGTTGGCGGATTGAACGTCTCATGCTGGTGTTCCACCCAGCTCTGGTGATACTTCGGATCCTCGAACGCCAGCGCTGGCTTCGCCACTTTGAGTGGCCGGAAGGAATCCATCATGACCGCCAGCTCGTTCGTGTACTTCGCGCCAATGCTCGCTTCGGCGCGACCTGGGTGCGGCCCGTGAGGTAATCCGTCGGGGTGATGCGTGACACTCCCGTACTCGATCCCTTTCCGGCTCATGAACTCACTCGACGCGTAGAACAGCACTTCGTCCGAGTCCACGTTGCTGTGGTTGTAGGGAGCCGGGACGGCCTGCGGATCGAAGTCGTACGGTCGAGGGCAGAACGAGCAGATCACGAACCCGTCGCCCTGGAAGGTCTGATGGACCGGCGGTGGCTGGTGAATTCGCCCGACGATCGGCTCGAAGTCGTGGATGCTGAAGATCCACGGATAGAAATAGCCATCCCAGCCAACGACGTCGAACGGGTGGTGGTCGAGGATCAGCTCGTTGATCGCGTCGTACTGCTTCACGAGGATACGGAAGTCGCCTTTCTCGTCGTGCGTCCGGAGCTCGCCCGGCCGGCGGATGTCGCGCTCGCTGAAGGGCGCCCCCTCGAGGAGCTGGCCGAATTCGTTGCGGTACCGCTTGGGCCACCGCACGTGACCACGAGACTCGAACAGCAGGAGCTTCGTCGGGCCCTTCCCCGTGTCGAGCTTCCAGCGGTGCAAGATATTCCGATGGATAACTACGTAATCTCCCTGCACATAGGGGAGGTCACCGAAGACGGTTTCGAGCACCCCGGAGCCCTCGACGACGTACGCGACTTCGTCCGACTGCGAGTTCCGATAGAAGTGCGCGTCGATCTCGTCGGGCTCCACGTAGAGCATGGCGATGTCCGCGTTGAACAGGAGCGGAATGCGATCGAGCGTGGGGCTTCCACCCTTTGCCGCACCGGCCGTCAGGAAATGGCGATGGCGGAGCGACGTGTCCGTGTCGCCTTCCCACCGCACGTCGCGAAGCTTCCGCGCGGACTTGACCGTGGTCGGCGGGTACGTGTGGTAGAGGAGCGACGAGGTTCCGACGAACCCCTCGTGACCCATCAGTTCTTCCGCGTACAGCCCGCCGTCCGGGCGACGGAACACGGTGTGCCGCTTCTTCGGGAAGGATCCGAGTGAGTGATAGATCGGCATGCCAGACCTGCGAAGAGAAGTCGCGTGAAAAGCGCTGACGGCAACTTGCTCAGGCTGACGGCTGACTGCGAGTGCTGACGGCTGACTGGTCGGGCTGAGTGCCTCGCCGCTTGCTCTCAGTCGGCCATCAGCAGGTTTTCAAGGGGTCAGAGTCGTTGAATACGATTCCTCGGCGCTCAACGCCTGTGACGCCTTGAAAGGCTCTCAGTCAGCCGTCAGCATCCACAATCAGCCGTCAGCCTGAGCAAGTAGCCGTCAGCCATTGGTAGACGAAGTTCAAAGATTCCCGCGGAGCTCTTGCTCTCGTTCGATCGCCTCGAAGAGCGCGCGGAAGTTTCCCTTCCCGAAGCTCTTGGCGCCCTTTCGTTGAATGACCTCGTAGAAGAGCGTCGGTCGGTCCTCCACCGGCTTGGTGAAGATCTGCAGCAGATATCCGTCGGGGTCGCGATCCACAAGGATGCCAAGCTCCTCGAGTGTCTCCAGCGGCTCGTCGATCTTCCCGACCCTTCCCTGTAGCTCCCGGTAATACGTCGTCGGCGTTCTCAGGAACTCCACTCCGCGATCGCGCAGCGTCGTCACCGTTTCGATGATGTCGTCCGTCGCGAGCGCCAGGTGCTGGGCGCCGGGCCCGCGATAGAAATCCAGGTACTCCTCGATCTGCGATTTCTTCTTGCCTAACGCGGGTTCGTTGATCGGGAACTTGATGCGATCGTTGCCGTTCGCCATGACCTTCGACATGAGCGACGAGTACTCGGTGTTGATGTCCTGGTCGTCGAACGTGATCAGGTTCCGGAATCCCATCACGTCGCCGTAGTACTGCACCCAGCGGTTCATCTGACCGAGTTCGACGTTGCCAACACAGTGGTCTACGTATTTCAGCCCCACTTCCGGCGGCTGGAAGCGGGGCTGAACGGGACGGAACCCGGGTAGGAAGAGGCCGCGATAATTCCGGCGCTCGACGAGCGAATGGATCGTGTCGCCGTACGTGCCGATGGCCGCGATCACGACCTCCCCGTCATCGTCGCGATACGCGCGAGGCTCAGCGTTGGAAATGGCCCCGCGCTGCACGGCCGTCTCGTAAGCGGTACGCGCGTCATCGACCCACAGCGCATAGTCCTTCACTCCGTCACCGTGCTTGTGCACGTGCTCCGCGATCGGAGACTCCGGGTTCAGCGGCGTGGTCAGCACCAGGCGAATCTTGCCCTGCTGCATGAGGTAGCTCGCCCGATCGCGGACGCCCGTCTCCGGTCCTCGGTAGCCGACAAGCTGGAAGCCGAAGGCACCACGATAGAAGTGGCTCGCCTGCTTCGCATTCCCAACGTAGAACTCGACGTAGTCGGTCCCGTTGATCGGAAACGCGTCGTGCGCGGTCTCTGCGGTGGGCAGCGTCTGTGTCGCCATTCCAACGTCCTCGAGAAGCGGATGGTGCACAAAATCTAATTGCTTGGCGACGGACGGCTCGACCCAGCAAAGGCGAGACAGCGCAACGCCCCGAGGGCGCGGAGCCCGAAGAGCGCGAGACCCGAAGGACGCAGGACCCAGACGGCAACAGCGCAACGCCCAGAGAGCGCGCATACGGCGATGGGCCCGGTCGGCAGTTCGCGCCGTTCGGGCCCTGCGTCGTTGCCGTTCGGGTCTCGCGCCCTTCGGGTCCCGCGCTCTTCGGGTCACGCGCTCTTCGGTTCTTGCGCTCTTCGGGCCGTGCGCCGTTCGCGTCCTGCGCCGTTCGTCGTCCTCGAGCAGCGACGGCCACTCGCGAGGGCCGGTCTTCGGACACATCTTCCGGCCTTGCAACGTAGGGCCGGACGGTTGGCCCCTCCGCCTGCGAGCTCGCACCGATGCGTCATTCTCTGGCCTTTCGCTGCCCATCATGACCGCAGAACTCGCGGCCCTCGCCGACGCCCTCGCCGGACAGTACAGCGTAGAGCGCGAGATCGGCCGTGGTGGTATGGGCATCGTTTATCTCGCCCGCGATCTCAAGCTCGACCGCCCGGTCGCGATCAAGACGCTACCACCGCACCTCGCCGGCAACGCGGACGTGCGCGAGCGCTTCCTGCGGGAGGCGAGAACCGCGGCGCATCTGTCGCACCCCAACATCGTGCCGATCCACCGCGCCGATGAGATCGCGGGCCAGGTGTTCTTCGTCATGGGCTACGTCGATGGCGAATCGCTGGCGCAACGCATCCAGACCCTCGGGCGGCCGCCGTTCGCGGAAACGGTCGCCCAGCTGCGCGACGTTGCCCTCGCGCTCGGCTACGCGCACGCGCGCGGCGTCGTGCACCGCGACGTCAAAGCGGAGAACATCCTGATCGAACGCCTCACCGACCGCGCCGTCGTAACGGACTTCGGCATCGCGCGGCTCGCCGAGTCGAAGCAGCTCACCGCGACGGGGCAGGTGTTAGGCACGGTGCATTACATGAGTCCCGAACAGGTGAGTGGTGAGACGATCGACGGGCGCAGCGACGTGTATGCGCTCGGCGTGGTTGCTTTCCTCGCCCTGTCGGGACGATTTCCGTTCGACAGTGACACGCCGTCCGCCATCCTCGTCTCGCACGTGACGCGCGCCGCGCCGCGCCTGCGCGATGTCGCTCCCGATGTGCCGACGATGCTCGCGTCGATCGTCGACAGATGCCTCGCGAAGTCGGCCGCAGACCGATTCGAGACGTGTGGCGCGCTCGCCGCGGCACTCCTCGACGCGCAACCGGACGCCGCGGCGGCCGATCACTCCCGCTCCGAGAATGGACGTCGCCTCGTGTCCGAGACGGAGGCGCAGTCGGTTTGGCGCCGCGCGGCCGAGCTCCAGGCCAACACGAGTGCCCAGTCCGCACCGCCGTTGCCGGCGGTGGCAAATCGGCCGGTGCGCTCGCTCTCCGCTTCGAGCGCGTACCGGCTCGAGGATGTTCGTGCGTCCGCTGTCGATGCGGGCATCCCCGAGCCACTCGTCGAGCAGGCGCTCGCCGAGCACGGCCTGCTTCGCGTGACGGGTGTTGGCGCGAAGGATGAGCCGCTCGTCGCCGCGCCACGCGCGCAGGTACCAGCGGTTGTCGTCGCCGACGGACCTCGCCAGAAGGCGAACGTGTTCCTCGGCACGCCGATCCGGATTCTCGTGGATGCGACCATCGAGGGCGAGATGCCCGAGCGCGATTACGACCTGGTCCTCGACATCATCCGCCGCGAGATCGGTGAAGTGGGGCAGATCGGCGCCGTAGGACGAACCTTCTCGTGGTCGGTGTCCAACCAGAATCGCAAGCTGCAGATCTCCGTCATGCCGCGAGGCGGCCGCACGACCGTCCGGATCGACGAACAGCTCGGCAACCTTGCGGGCGGATTGTTCGGTGGCCTCGTTGGCGGCGCCGGCGGTGGTCTCGGCGCAGCGATCATGGGGATCGTCGCGGGGAGGGCGGGCGAGCCGCTCCTGGGAATCGGGCTCTGGGCCGCGTGGCTTGCCACGATGTTCGGGACCGCGCGATTCACGCTCCAGCAGGTCGCGGACCGACGCCGTGACAAGCTGAAGGAGCTGGCGCGCCAGATCGGCGATCAGATCGCCGAGTCGCTCGCAGCATCCGAGCCCGCCGACCCGAAGAAGCGCCTCGGCAGCTAGGGCACTATTGGAGTCGCAGTTCCGGTAAGTCCTTGAAGAGGGCGAGCGCCTGCGGGTTCGCCATCGCATCCGTGTTCTTCACCGGCCGCCCGTGAATGACGTCGCGCACCGCAAGCTCCGTGATCTTCCCGCTGATCGTTCGAGGGATGTCAGCGACGGCCACGATCACCTTGGGCACGTGGTGCGGGCTCGTGCCCTCCCGAATCTGTCGGCGGATCCGGTCGCGCAATGTCTCGGTCAGGGTCTCACCTGCGCGCAGGCGCACGAAGAGCACAACCCGCGTGTCCATCGTGCCGTCGGCCACGACGTCCTGCCCTACCACGAGGCTCTCGATCACCTCAGGCAGTTGCTCGACCTGCCGATAGATCTCGGCGGTGCCGATCCTCACGCCACCGGGGTTGAGCGTCGCGTCGCTCCGGCCCGTGATGATCATGCCGCCGTGCTCCGTCAGTTCCGCCCAGTCGCCGTGACGCCACACCCCTGGGTATCGCTCGAAGTACGCGCCGCGGTACTTCGCGCCATCAGGGTCGTTCCAGAATGCCACCGGCATGCTCGGAAACGGCATTGTGCACACGAGCTCACCGGGCTCGCCACGCACCGGTCGCCCCGACTCGTCGAATATTTCGACACGCATGCCGAGGCCGCGCACCTGCAGCTCACCGCGCCAGACCGGGCCGGCCGGGTTACCTAGCGCGAAACACGAGATGATGTCGGTGCCGCCACTGATGCTCGCGAGCTGGAGGTCGCGCTTGACCTTCGTGTACACGTAATCAAAGCTCGGCGGCGCGAGGGGACTGCCCGTGGACAGGATGGCACGCAGCGACGTGAGGTCATGTGTACGAGCGGGCTCGACGCCTTCCTTCTCGATGAGTGCGAGATACTTCGCGCTCGTGCCGAACACGGTGACACCTTCCTCCGCCGCCATGTCCCAGAGGCTGGACGCCGTCGGCGCGAGCGGCGCCCCGTCGTACAGGACCACCGTAGCGCCCACGGCGAGCGAGCTCACCAGCCAGTTCCACATCATCCACCCACAGGTGGTGAAGTAGAAGATCCGGTCCTCGCGGCGTAGATCCGTGTGCAGCACCAGCTCCTTCAGGTGCTGCAGCAGCGTCCCCCCGGCACCGTGTATCATGCACTTCGGCAGCCCAGTGGTGCCTGACGAGTACATGATGTACAGCGGATGGTCGAAGGGGAGACGGGCAAAGGTCAGAGCCGCCGTTCGGGTTCCCGGTTCCGGGTCCCCCGTTCTCGCTTCCCCTCCATTCGGTACCGTGTTCCCCGACCCGAGTAACTCGTCCCACGACATCAGCTCGCCGATGTTCGCCTCCGGCCGTCGGTACCGGACGACAGCCACGCGCTCGATGCTCGGGATCTGCACCACGATCTCGCGAACGCGCTCGAGGGTGTCGATCTCCTTCCCCGCATAACGATATCCGTCCGCGCAGAACAGCACCTTGGGCTCGATCTGTCCGAACCGGTCGAGCACTCCCTTCACGCCGAAATCCGGAGAGCACGACGACCACACGGCGCCCAGAGTCGCTGTCGCGAGCATGGCGACCACCGTCTCGGGAATGTTCGGCATGAAACCGGCGACACGATCGCCATGCCTAACGCCTAATGCGTTCAGCGCACGCGCCACGGCCGCGACCTCCGCCGCCAACTCGGCGTAGGTGAGCACGCGCCCGCGGCCCGCTTCGTTCCGGCCGATCAGGGCAGGTCGCTCGTCGCGGAAGCCGAGGAGGTTCTCGGCGAAGTTGAGCCGCGCACCCAGGAACCAGCGGGGACCGCCAACCGGATCCGGCGGCGCCATTCGCTCGAGACCCCGCACGACGTCGGTCCACTCCGCCCCATCGGCGCGAGTCTCGGCGACGACGCCGCAGAAGTGCCAGACCGCCGGCCAGAACCGATCGGGGTGCGTGATCGACCAGTCGTACAGCGACCGATAATCGACGACCGCGCCGCTTACCGGAGGGTCGTACCCGGCCGCGCGCGCGGTCTCGATGAAACGTGCAAGGTTAGTGGCAGCCGCCCTCTCGGGCGTGGGCGACCAGAGCGGCGCGTCGCCGACTCGATCGCGCCCCGTCATGCCTGGGTCACTGTGCCGACGAGAGCCGTGCGAGATATTCGACTTCGAATACGACGTTCGCGTTCGGCGGAACGGCCGGGAATCCTGGAATCGAGTTGCCGATTGGCCCCCAGGCCAGTAGCGTCGGGATCACCAGTTGCCGGACGCCACCGGGCTGCATCCCGATCGTGCCCCCGATCACGCCCTCCTCGAATCCCGGAATGACTCGAATGGGGGTCGCGCCTGTGAGGAACTCGAATGGAATAGCCGAGCCGTCCTTGCTCGACTGCACCTTTGTCCCGTTCGTGAGCCACAGCGTGTAGTGCACGCGCACCGAGTCCCCGCGCGCGGCCGCCGACCCTGAGCCCACGGTCTTGTCCTTGTAGTAGAGCCCGCTCGTGGTCTTCGTCATTGTCCCGATGTTGACGCCCAGCGAGGCGGCATAGGTGTCCTGCGCCGGGTCAATGGCGTCGGGGATGTTGGGCTCGGTGTTCAGGTCGCAGGCGGTGAGGAGCGCGATAGCGGCAACGACAGGGAGCGAACGCAGCAAATGCATTTGTGAGTCTCGATGGAGGGGGAACCCGGGTTACGTAGGACTCGGTTGATGCACCGCGCAAGGGCCGCGCGGCGAACGGCGTGATGGGTGAGGTGTGTATGTCATTCCGCGCGGAGCGCGGAATGACAACCTCTGCGACGAACGTCAACGCTCGTCCGCCACGAGGTCCCGGGAAATGTCAGCGATTGTCGGGCAACCGCACAGGGCCATAGCGAGATCTATTTCGGACCTGAGCAGGTCGAGAACGCGCCGAACGCCTGCCTCGCCCGCAACCGCGAGGCCCCAAACGACCGGTCGGCCCACGAGCACCGCCCGGGCGCCGAGCGCGAGCGCCTTGATCACGTCCGTGCCACGGCGGATGCCGCCGTCGATGAGCACCTCTGCCCGGCCATTCACCGCCTCGACCACTTCAGGGAGGGCTCGCACCGTTGCGATGGCCGTGTCGAGCTGCCGACCCCCGTGGTTCGAGACGATGATGCCCGCGGCGCCGTGGTCGACCGCGCGCGCGGCGTCGTCGCCCCGCACGATCCCTTTCAGGATCAGCGGCAGTCGCGTCCGAGCTCGCAGCCACTCGACGTCGCTCCAGGAGAGACTGGCGGCGATGCCGCTCGCGTGATGAGTCGCCAGGCCGGACTCGCCAGCGTTGCTCGGCATCGGAACGCTCCCCGACGATGGCACGTT
>Ga0075421_100001696_pt1 | contig 25973 bp, 25 predicted proteins | sample SoiMetdeltSBSDD5_FD_75292 | JGI IMG/M metagenome (GOLD analysis project Ga0075421, IMG submission 75292) | Bulk soil microbial communities from a Populus tree surrounding site in Tennessee, USA - Soil MetaG P. deltoides SBSDD5 | ecosystem: Environmental > Terrestrial > Soil > Tree plantation... | reverse complement strand
TGGTGGACTGGTCGCGTCTCAACGCGACGTATTTCCGCGCCGTGGATCTCGAAAAACGAATGATGTCGCTGCTCCTTTTCTTCATTATCGCGATCGCCGCGTTCAATCTCGTCTCCAGCCTCTTCATGGTGGTCAAGGAAAAGAATGCCGACATCGCGATTCTGCGCACGCTCGGCGCATCACCGGGCGGCGTGCTGCGTGTGTTCATGATCCAGGGCACGGTCATCGGTGTCATCGGCGTCGTGTTCGGCACCGTCTTCGGCATTCTCGGCGCCCTCAACGTCGATGTGATCGTCGCGTTCGTCGAGCGCCTTTTCGGCTTCAAGTTCCTGCCTCAGGACGTCTACCAGATCGCCGACCTCCCCACGGAGCTGCGCTACAGCGACGTCGTCTCCACCGCCGTGGTTTCTTTCCTGCTCTCTTTACTCGCGACGATCTATCCGAGCTGGCGCGCGTCGAAAGTGAACCCTGCCGAGGCGCTTCGATATGAATAGCCCGCACCCTGACGGGGAGCCGGTGCTCTCGTGCCGCAATCTGCACAAGGTTTACGGGCAGGGCAAAGTCGCAGTTCCCGTGCTCATGGGGGTCGACCTGGATGTGTTCCCGGGCGAGCGTGTTGCGATCGTCGGCGCGTCCGGCTCGGGAAAAAGCACGCTTCTTCACCTGCTCGGCGGACTGGATGTGCCCACTGAAGGCGAAGTCCGTGTGCTCGGCAAGGACCTGAGGACACAGAGCGAAGCGGAACGCGGCGAGACGCGCAATCGGGCACTCGGCTTCGTCTATCAGTTCCATCACCTGCTTCCGGAATTCAGCGCCGCCGAAAACGTTGCGATGCCGCTCCTTATCAGGCGCGAGCCCAAGGCGCAGGCCTACAAGACCGCCTCGGAGATCCTGGAGCAGGTGGGCTTATCTCATCGTCTTACGCATACGCCTGGCGAGCTCTCGGGCGGTGAGCGCCAGCGCGCCGCACTTGCCCGAGCGCTCGTGACACGGCCGGTGTGCGTGCTTGCGGACGAACCGACGGGCAATCTCGATCGCCACACAGCCGAGCATGTTTTCGAGCTCATGCTCGAGCTCAATCGCTCGCTCGACACGAGTTTCGTCATCGTGACACACGACTACGATCTCGCAGCGCGCGCGAACCGCGTGATGAAGCTCGTCGACGGAGTCCTACACCCGGCCTAGTGTATGGTCCCGGGTGTCGGCACGATCTCGATGAGCCCGGTCGACGCAACCTCGTCGTAGAACTGCCGATCCTGCAGCGCCTGGGTGATGATGAAATGAGGCGCCGTTCGTTTGATGAGCATGGGCGCGATCGTGGCTGCGCCAATGAGCGCCAGGCCTGTCCAGATCCAGCCGACGAGCGCGAGGGCGACGCCAATCCCGAGCACGGGGAGTATTACCAGCGGAAGGAGAAGACGGGCGCTCATGTAACGCGCAGCGGTGGCGTGATCGATGTGTACACGGATCGAGCCTGTGCGGTACGCTTCCACGAATTCGTGATGGGTCACGGCTCAGCGGAGCTTGAGACCGACGCGCGAGACGCGTCCATCCACTACATCGCGTACGACGAACTCCACTCGCCCTGCCTTGATACGATCGCCGACGACGGGACGCTTGCGGAACACGCGCACGAGATAGCTTCCGAGCGTGAGCCCTTCGGCACCGGCGGGAAACTCGATGCCGTAGAACTGCGCGATGTCGGAAACACTCGCGTCTCCATCGAGCACCAGGTCGCCGAAGAACCGGTGCTCTTCGAGGCGATCGGGATGGTGCGGTGCTATGAACAAGCGATTCAGCACATCGACGTGCGCCGACGCGGCGATCACGTACACGCCATCGCCCGGCTGCAGCGCGCCCACGCGCTGCGGCGGTTCCACACGATTGCCGCGGAGTATCCCCGAAAGAGCGGTTTCCTCCGGGAGTGCGAGCTCGGATAGAGGGGTGCCGACGACGGGGCTGTCGTCCGCGAGATCGTAGCGCAGCAGCTCGAGATCCCAGCGTCCTGCATCGCCGAGGTCGAAGCGGCCTGCCGGCACCGATGCGGGAGGCACTTCGAGGTTCAGCAGCCGCGCGGCGGGCGCGACGGTCCACCCCTGGACGAAAAGCGAGACGAGCACCACGAAGAACGCCACGTTGAAATAGATCCACGCGTTCGGCAGCCCGGCGACGAGCGGGAAGACGCCGAGAATGATCGGGACCGCACCGCGCAGACCCATCCACGAGATGAAAGCCTGCTCGCGCCACGGGAAGCCAAAGGGCACGAGACATAACACGACCGCGGCAGGACGCGCGATCAGCATGAGCGCGAGGGCGAGCAGCAGCGCCGGATACGCCACAGGAAGCAAATCGTGGGGCGTGGCGAGCAGACCGAGCACGAGGAACATGCCGATTTGCGCCAGCCATGCGAGGCCGTCGTGCACGCGCAGGATATTTTGCGCCGAGTGCACCTGCCGGTTGCCCATGACGAGTCCCGCCACGTAAATCGCGAGAAAGCCGCTGCCACCGATCACAAGCGTGGCGCCGAAAACAAGCAGCGCAAGCGACGACGCAAGCAGTGGATAAAGCGCGGGCGCGAGCTCGAGGCGGTTGATGATCCACACCATGGCATAGCCGCCGGCAAGGCCGGCGAGGCCTCCGATGCTGAATTCCGCAAGGAGTCGGCCGGCAATACTCCAGTCGAGACCTGTCTTCCCCGCCGCGAGCGCTTGCACGAGAACGATGGTGAGAAAAACCGCCATCGGATCGTTACAGCCCGACTCGATTTCGAGCGTTGCACTGACGCGCCGCTTGATCGCGAGACCTCTCGCGCTCAAGACGGAGAATACTGCAGCGGCATCCGTCGAACCGACGATTGCGCCGAGAAGCAGGCCCTGCAGCCATGTGAAACCGAATATCCACATCGCGAACAACGCGATGAGCCCGGCGGTAATGGCGACACCGGCCGTCGCGAGCACGATGCCAGGCCCGATACCCACCCTCACGGTACGCGCATGGGTCCGCATGCCGCCGTCGAAGAGAATGATGCCGAGCGCTACCGAGCCGATGAGATAGGTGAGCTGCACATCGTTGAATGGAATTCCGCCTGGCCCGTCTTCACCGGCAAGCATCCCGAGGATGAGGAACACGAGCAGCAAAGGCGTGCCGAAGCGCGAGACGAACGCGCTCACGATCACGCTCGCCGCGACAAGCGCGGCGCCAATGAGGATCAGCTGATTACTATGCTCCAATGGGCGGCTAGGTCCCGACCGGCAGCGGATCGAGACTGCGCCAGAGATACCACGTGGCGACCGATCGCCACGGTGCCCAGCCGTTGCCGATACGCCGCATCTTGAGCTTGGAAAGGGGCCGGCCGGTGTTGTAATGAAGACTCATGGCGCGTTGCAGGCCGATGTCGTCGAGCGGCAGCACGTCGGGACGCGCCATGTAGAAAATCAGGAACATCTCCGCCGTCCAGCGTCCGATCCCTTTTACCTGAGTCAACTCCGCGATCAACGCTTCGTCGTCGAGCCCGCTCCAGCGCCCGGGGTCGAGCGCACCGGAGCTGAAGCGCTGCGCAAGATCGAGCAGGTAGACCGCTTTTTGTCCCGAAAGTCCGCACGTGCGCAATCTCGCGACGTCGGCATCGCCAAGTCGGTCCGGTTTCATCTCGGCTAGTTCCGTGACGAGTCTATCCCAGACGCTTTGCGCCGCTTTGACGGATATTTGCTGGCCGACGATCGCGCGGGCGAGCGTAGAGAACGCATCGCCGCGGCTGCCCATCGCAAGGCCTGGATAGCGGGTCGCAAGCTTCGAGAGCACCGGATCGCGTGCGGCAAGCTCGCGTCTGGCTTCGTCCCAATAATGCGGTGTGCTCATCGCGCCGCCTTGGCTCGCCTGGTCTGGCGACGGCGCCATTCGAGTCTCACCTGGAGCCGCCAGGCGGTATCGACGAGAACGTAAGCACTCGCGGCAAGAATCAGCGCAAGCAAAGGCAGACCGACGAGCAATGGCTTGCCGACGCTTGTGATCCAGTCGAGCGCTGCCGGAATCCATTCGCGAAAGCCTTTGCCTTCGAGTGCGAGGGCCATGTCGGGAAGCTCGCCATTGCCACGCCAGAAGACGAGCTCGCCCAGCTTGAATGCGACGTAATAGAGCGGAACGATCGTGAACGGATTCGAGTAGAGCGTCACGGCAACCGCAATCGGCAGATTGACCTTGAAGCCCACCGCGAGCAGCGAGGCGGCGATGAACTGCACCGGATTGCTGCCCGGAATGAGCCCCGCGAACATGCCGACGGCCACGCCGCCCGCGACAGAACGGCGGTGAAAATGCCAGAGATTGTGATGCTGCAGCCAGGGGCCGAGCCGCGCGATGTACCGATTTCGTTTGACGCTGTCGTGGCTCGGCAGAAACTTGCGAAGTAGCTTCCGGGGCATCGGCTGCACAAAAAAATTGTTGAACCTATTGTAGCCAAACTGTCTGCCCGCAATGCGGTTCGTGCGTTAGGAAAACGACCGACCGCGAGGGCCCATGCGCCACAAGATCGTGTTTTTCGCTTTTGGCGTATGGCTGCTGCAGCAGCAGGCGAAATTGCCTGATCTGCGCTACGCGTGGGCATTGCTTGCGATCGTGCCGGCACTGGCGCTGTCGCGCGCACGTGCGCAGACGTTGCGTTACGTCGGTAAGGCACTTCTCGCAGGCGCCGCGCTTATGGCCGGTTTCATGTGGGCGGCGAGCGTGGCCCACGTACGTCTTGCCGATGCCTTGCCTGCAGAATGGGAAGGACGCGATATCGAGTTGATCGGCGTTATCGCGAGCTTGCCGCAGGCCTCCGAGCGAAGTATTCGGTTCGAGCTCGATGTCGAACGTGTGTTGACGCAGGGCGCAGGCGTACCGCGACACATCGTGCTGTCGTGGTGGGGCCACGAGCTTGCCCTTCCCGAAGCGCACGCGGGCGAGCGCTGGCGTTTCGTCGTTCGGCTCAAGCGACCGCACGGCACTGCGAATCCCCATGGCTTCGATTACGAGGCGTGGCTACTCGAGCGTGGAATACGCGCGACCGGCTACGTACGGCCGCGCAGCGCGCCGGAGCGGCTGACGCCCATCGTGCATCGGCCGACCTACTGGATCGAAGCGGCACGCGAACGATTGCGCGCGCGCATACTCGAGGCACTCGCGGCTCGTCCCTTCGCCGGCGTGGTTGCGGCGCTCGCGATCGGAGACCAGCGTGCCATTCCGCCCGAGCAGTGGCAAACATTCGCGCGCACGGGCGTAAACCACCTCATGAGCATTTCCGGCTTGCACGTGACGATGGTCGCCGGCCTGGGTTACGCGCTCATGCTCGTCCTCTGGCGTCGCAGTGCGCGGCTTTCATTGACATTGCCGGCCGTCAAAGCGGCCGCGGCTGCCGGACTTGCAGCGGCCCTCATATACACGCTCCTGGCGGGCTTCGCGGTCCCGGCTCAGCGCACGCTGTACATGGTGACCGTCGTCGCCATAGCGCTCTGGATCGGCACCGGTACTTCGGTGTCGGCCGTGCTTGCGGTGGCGCTGCTCGTCGTTCTCCTGCTCGATCCATGGGCTGTTACGTCTGCCGGATTCTGGCTGTCGTTCGGCGCGGTGGCTGCGATTTTCTTCGTGACGGTGAACCGGGTATCGAACCCCGGATGGTTGACCGGCTGGGTGCGCACGCAGGCGGCCGTCACGATCGCTCTGCTGCCGCTGCTTCTCGCGCTGTTCCAGCAGGTATCGCTGATTTCGCCGCTCGCGAACGCTTTCGCAATCCCGCTCGTGAGCCTCGTCGTGGCGCCTCTCGCGCTGCTTGGCATGCTGTTGCCCTTCGACGCGGTGCTGCTTCTCGCGCATTTCGCGATGGCATGTTGCATGTACATGCTCGAATGGATGAGCGCGCTGCCCCACGCGATCTGGGAGCAGCACGCACCGACTCGATGGGCTGTCGCTGTCGCCGTCGCGGGCACTGTGTGGCTGATGATGCCGAGAGGCGTGCCGGGGCGCTGGCTCGGCGCGGTTGCGTCATTGCCGCTGTACTTCGCGCTTCCGCCGCCGCTGCATTGGGGCGAAGTACGGCTCGCCATTCTCGACGTCGGGCATGGCCTGGCTGTGGTTGCGCGCACTGCCCGGCATGCGCTTCTTTACGACACCGGACCTGCGTTCGGTCCGACTGCCGACAGCGGCAATCGCATCATCACGCCATATTTGCGTGCTGCGGGTATACGGCAACTCGACGGCATGATCGTGAGCCATGACGACATCGACCACACGGGAGGCGCGATTTCCGTGTTGCAGGCCCTACCGGTCGCATGGCTTGCGACTTCGCTACCCGAGATGGATCCGCTGCCGCTCTTTGCGGAACGCTCATTCCGCTGCTACACGGGACAAAGCTGGGAATGGGACGGGGTACGTTTCGACGTGTTGCATCCGAGTGCCGCGAGCTACGGGCGCACCATCAAGGATAACGACCGCAGTTGCGTCTTGAGGATTACGGCGGCCGGAGGGGCAGTGCTCGTGACCGGCGATATCGAACGTCGCGCCGAAGAGGCATTGCTCGCGGACAGAGCCCCACTCGCTGCCGACGTGCTGGTTGCACCGCATCAGGGCAGCAACACGTCGTCGACGCAGGCTTTCGTCGATGCCGTACGTCCGGGTGTGGTGATTTTTCCAGTGGGATACCGCAACCGCTTCGGGCATCCCCACGCCGCGGTCGTGGAACGATACCGGCAGCTCGGCTCCACGCTGTATCGCACGGACAGCGATGGCGCCGTGCTGATCGCCATCCCGCCGGAGGGCGCGATCAAGATCGATCGATATCGCTCAGTGTACCGCCGCTACTGGCTCGAGGCGCCGCAACAGGAAGCGCGGGCGCTCGATGCGGAGCTCGGTCGGTCGTGGTAGTACCCGCACCATTCGTTTTTATATATGCAGCGCCGCGAGGCGCATAGAGGGTAAAGCGCCCGGAACGGGCGCATCGTTGTTTTTTAGGTTTCGCCGGTGCGTGCCAGAGTGCGATCGTGTATCGTCGCAATCATGGTCACGCGGTCACATCTGCAGTTGGTGCAGCCTGAAGGACAGGCGCTTGCCGGCGTACGCGCGCGGCTGCTGTCGTCGGTCGGGCGCCAACCCGAGCTCATCCAGCAGGCATTGGAGTTCGTCGAGCCGCTATACCAGGGGCGTACGCTCGCAAGTGGTGAGCCGCTCCTCGCGCATGCGCTCGATGTCGCGCACACGCTTTCCGAGCTCAAGCTCGACTCCGATGCGCTTGCGGCGGCACTGCTCTTCCCAGCATACGAAGGTTCCGGCGACACCGCTCGCGTGATCCGCGAGAAATTCGGTCCCCGCATCGGCGAGCTGTGCGAAGGCGTCGTGCGTATGGCGCAGATCGGCGCCCTTTCGCAGCGCGCGCAGCCTTCTCACAAGCCGCAGCAGCAGGCTGCGCAGCTGGAAGCATTGCGCAAGATGCTGCTCGCCATGGTCCAGGATGTGCGGGTTGTGTTGATCAAGCTTGCAGACCACCTGCAGGTACTGCGTTTTGCGTTGCGCAGCGGCAACGCTTTTCTCAACCGAAATGCGGCGGACCTCACGCGCGACATTTTTGCCCCGCTCGCGAACAGGCTCGGCGTGTGGCATCTCAAGTGGGAGCTCGAGGACCTGGCGTTTCACATCCTCGAGCCGGACATGTACAAGACCATCGCACGCGCGCTCGACGAGAAGCGGCTCGATCGTGAGCGCTACATCGAGGCGCTGATTGCTTTGCTCAAAGGCGAGCTTGCCCGTGCCGGCATCGTTGCAGAGGTGACGGGCCGGTCGAAGCATCTCTACAGCATCTACAAAAAACTGCAGCGCAAGAACGTCGGGCTCGAAGCGCTGCACGATGTGCGAGCCGTGCGCGTTCTCGTCGACGACGTCAAGGATTGTTACGCGGCGCTCGGACTCGTACACCACCTCTGGTCTCCGATTCCGAAAGAATTCGACGACTACATCGCGAAACCGAAAAGCAACAGCTATCGCTCGCTGCATACCGCGGTGATCGGCCCGGAAGGTAAAGCGGTGGAAGTGCAGATCCGCACGCAGGAGATGCATCAGCATTCGGAGCTTGGTGTGGCCGCACACTGGCGCTACAAGGAGAACGCACGCAACGATCGCGCGTTCGACGACAAGATCGCGTGGCTGCGTCAGGTGCTGGAGTGGAAAGACGAAGTGAGCGATGCCGGCGAGCTCGCGGAGCAGTTCAAGACGCAGCTCCTGGCGGACACGGTTTACGTGTTGACGCCGCAGGGGCGCGTGGTCGATCTGCCGCACGGCGCGACGCCGGTCGATTTCGCGTATCACGTACATACGGAGCTCGGTCACCGCTGCCGTGGCGCCAAGGTAGACGGCGCGATCGTTCCGCTCAATACACCGCTCAGGAACGGGCAGCAGGTGGAAATACTGGCCGCGAAGCAGGGCGGCCCGAGCCGCGACTGGCTGAATCCCGAACTGGGGTTTCTGAAAAGCCAGGCCGCCCGTACCAAAGTTCGGCACTGGTTCAATCGGCAGAACCTGGAGGCTGATGTTGCGAACGGCCGCACGCTGCTCGAAAAGGAATTACAGCGGCACGGAATGACAGCGCTCAACCTCGACAAGCTTGCCGAGGACGGGGGATACGCCCGGCTCAACGATTTTCTCGTCGACATCGCGCGCGGCACGATCGGACCGAAGGTCCTTCAGGAATTGCTGAGACCGGCACCGCCGCCGATCGAATCACCGGCCGCATTGCCGGTTTCGCGCAAGTCACGCGGGGAGAATCGCAGCAGCGTGCTGATCGTCGGTGTGGACAAGCTCCTTACGTTGACGGCGAAATGCTGCAAGCCCGCGCCGCCCGAGCCGATCGTCGGTTTCGTCACGCGAGGTCGCGGGGTGAGCGTGCATCGAGCGCAATGCGCCAGTCTCAAGCGTCTGGATCCCGAGCGCCGCGTCGCGGCGGAGTGGGGCCTCGCCGCGGGCGCGACGTTCCCCGTGGACGTCATGGTCGAAGCGCTGGATCGGACCGGATTGCTGCGGGACATTTCGGACGTGCTTACGCGCGAGCGCATCAACGTGACGGCGACGGCGACTCAGACGACTATCAACTTCGCGCGCATGCGCTTCACGCTCGAGATTCAAAACCTCGATCAGCTCCAGCGCGTGCTCGGCTACGTGCGTGATGTCAAAGGTGTGATGAGCGCCGTACGGCGCTAGGTCTAGCGCGCGCAGCGAAAGCCGATGTTGTGATGTCCTGAGGCGGGATTGCGGGAGAGATTGCGGCCGCGCTGAGTGGTGGTTATTTCGCTTGCAGGTGAATCGTGTCCGCCGCCGCGCGTGGCACGCACCGGCCCCGGCTTCGGATCTTCGCGACCATCATCCGCTCGGTAGGGATAAGGGCGATAAGCGCTCGATACCCATTGCCAGGCGTTGCCTGCCATCTCGCGGGCACCATACGGGCTTGCGCCGGCCGGAAACCCATCCACAGCTGCCGTGGCGTTGTACCCGGACTCGTATTGCGCCCTGCGTCTGTCCGGAAGGTCCATACCCCACGGATAGCGACGCGCGTCTGTTCCGCGTGCGGCTTTTTCCCATTCGGCTTCGGTCGGCAGACGTTTGCCGCGCCAGGCGCAGTATTGCACGGCTCCGCTCCACGGGACCTCGACGACCGGATGGTTCGCGTAGCCTGCATCCGCAGTCCAGCGCTCGCCGCGACGATGAATCCGTGCGTCCCGATCGTCGGAGTCGTAAAGGCCGGGTGGCAGTGACGCTCCGAGGGTGTTCAGATATTCCGAGAACTGCGCGTTGGTAACCGGAAACCGATCGATCGTGTAAGCGGTCAGGGTTACTTCGTGGGCTGGCCGCTCGTCTTCAGGTCCTTCGGTAGTACCCATCCTGAAGGGACCTGCGGGTACCGATACCATTTCGCTCAACGGAGCCTGAGCGCCAGCCGCCAGGGCTGCGCCGAAGACCCCAATGGCGATGGCGAGGCGCTTCATCGATTACGGCCGCTGGCGGTGGATCTTACTGCAACAAGCTGCTGATTTGTTTGTGGCTCCTGGGCTGTTCCGCTAAAATGACGCTCCTTCAGGCGCGTAGCTCAGCTGGTTAGAGCGCCACCTTGACATGGTGGAGGTCGTTGGTTCGATCCCAATCGCGCCTACCAGATACCAAAAGTGCGGCCCGCCGCACTTTTTTTGTTTATATGGACCCGGCGCCGCGAGCTGCCTAGAGGGTAGAGCACCCAGATGGGCGCATCGTGGTTTTTCGTTTATGTAGCGCCGCCAGGCGCCTAGAGGGTAAAGCGCCCGGACGGGCGCATTGTAGGTTTTCGTGCCACAGATAAAGCTTCCTGACGGCTCCATCCGTTCCTACGACCGCCCCGTAAGCGTGGCAGATATCGCTGCGTCGATCGGGCCCGGCCTCGCGAAAGCAGCGCTGGCCGGGCAGGTGAACGGCAAGCTCGTCGATACCGCGTACGTCGTGGATTCGGACGCGGACGTTGCGATCGTGACGGATAAGGACGCCGACGGCCTCGACGTCATCCGGCACTCCAGCGCGCACCTGCTCGCGCACGCCGTGAAAGAGCTGTTCCCCGATGCGCAGGTGACCATCGGGCCGGTCGTGGAAGACGGCTTCTACTACGACTTCTCCTACAAGCGGCCATTCACGCCGGAAGATCTTGCCGCAATCGAAAAGCGCATGGCGGAGCTATCGAAACGAGACATCAGAGTCGAGCGCACCGTGATGCCGCGCGACGAAGCGGTCAAGTTCTTCCGCGACATGGGCGAGCGGTACAAGGCGGAAATCATCGCCTCGATCCCGCAAGGTGAGCAGATTTCGCTCTACAGGCAAGGTGATTTCATCGACCTCTGCCGTGGCCCGCACGTGCCCTCCACCGGCAAGCTCAGGGTCTTCAAGCTCATGAAAGTGGCGGGCGCGTACTGGCGCGGAGACTCGAAGAACGAGATGCTCCAGCGCATCTACGGCACCGCGTGGGCGAGAAAAGAAGAACAGGATGCGTACCTGCATCGCCTCGAAGAAGCCGAGAAGCGCGACCACCGGAAGCTCGGCCGCGCCCTCGATCTCTTCCACATCCAGGACGAAGCTCCGGGTATGGTGTTCTGGCATCCGAAAGGCTGGACGGTGTGGCAGCAGGTCGAGCAGTACATGCGCAACGTCTACCGCGAGACCGGCTTCCAGGAAGTGCGCTGCCCGCAGATCCTGGATGTGTCCCTGTGGCAGCGCTCGGGCCACTGGGACAATTTCCGGGAGAACATGTTCTTTACCGCGTCGGACAATCGGGAGTACGCGGTGAAGCCCATGAACTGCCCCGGGCATGTGCAGGTGTTCAACAGCGGACTACGCAGTTACCGGGATCTCCCGCTTCGCTACGGCGAGTTTGGTTCCTGCCACCGCAACGAACCTTCGGGCGCGCTCCACGGGATCATGCGGGCGAGGGCGTTTACGCAGGACGACGGACACATCTTCTGCACGCCGGCGCATATCGAATCCGAAGTGGAAGCGTTTCACCGCAAGGCGCTGGAGGTTTACGCGGATTTCGGGTTTACCGACGTGACTGTGAAGCTCGCGCTGAGGCCGGACAAACGCCTGGGCACCGACGAAATCTGGGACCAGGCCGAAAACTCATTGCGCGAGGCGCTGCGAAAATGCGGCGTGCAATGGCAGGAATTGCCTGGTGAAGGCGCTTTTTACGGTCCGAAAATCGAATACCACCTGAAGGATAGTATCGGTCGTCCCTGGCAATGCGGTACGATCCAGGTCGATTTCATGATGCCGGGGCGGCTCGGGGCCGAGTACGTCGACGAGGACAACACCCGCAAGCCGCCCGTCATGCTGCATCGGGCGATCGTCGGCTCGATGGAGCGTTTCATCGGCATCCTGATCGAGAACTACGCTGGCGCGATGCCTGTCTGGCTCGCCCCGGTCCAGGCGGTGGTGATGAACATCTCCGAGCCTCAGATCGAATACGCACGAAGCGTCACGGGAGCCCTCCGGAAAGCCGGTTTTCGCGCCTCCGCCGACTTGAGGAACGAGAAAATTTCCTATAAAATTCGCGAACATAGTTTGCAAAAGCTGCCTTACCAGGTCGTCGTGGGCGACAAGGAAGTGGCAGCTCATCAGGTAGCCGTACGCACCCGACGGGCAGAGGATCTGGGCCGCATGACGGTCGAGGACTTCGTTTCCCGTTTGAAAGCCGACGAGGCGCAAAGGGGAAGGACGGCTTGAGATCAACGAACAGGGAGTAACGTCGCATAGCTCAGGAAAAGGAAGCCCGGATCAACGGCGAGATCACTGCACCGGAAGTCAGACTGATCGGCGCGGGCGGTGAACAGGTCGGGGTGGTCAGTCTCGCTGCTGCAAACAAAATGGCCGAAGAGGCCGAGCTCGACCTGGTGGAAATAGCGCCGACCGCGGTTCCGCCGGTCTGCCGCATCATGGATTACGGGAAGTTCAAGTACCGTGAGAGCAAGAAGCGGCACGAAGCGAAGCTCAAGCAGAAGCAGATCATCGTCAAGGAAGTGAAGTTTCGCCCTGGCACCGATGAGGGCGATTACAAGATCAAGCTTCGTAACCTGGTCCGATTTCTGGAAGAGGGCGACAAGACAAAGGTCACGCTCCGGTTTCGCGGCCGCGAGCTTGCGCACCAGGAGTTCGGCATTCGGCTCCTCGAGCGCATCCGCGGCGATCTCGAGCCTTACGGCGTCGTCGAGCAATGGCCGAAGATGGAAGGGCGTCAGCTGATCATGGTGATGGCGCCGAAATTGAAGCCCGTTCCCGCGAAGCCGGCCAAGGCGAAAGCGCCGGCGGAGGGCACTGCAGCTCCGGCAAAGGCGGCATCGAAGCCGCGCGCCACGGCAGCGAAAGCGGCTGCTGCGTCTCAGGCAACACCATCGGCCAGCGAAGCCGAAAAGTAGGAACGAAGTAGAGTTTGACGAACAAGTAGTTGTCCGGGCTTCAAAGTCTTCCGCGGGAAGCGCCCGGCGCTATCTAAAAAAGGAAGTACGATGCCGAAACTCAAAACCAAGAGCGGCGCGGCGAAGCGTTTCAAGAAGCTCGCAAATGGCAAGTTCAAGCGCAGCAGTGCGAACCTGCGCCACATCCTCACGAAGAAAGCCCAGAAGCGTAAGCGTCACCTCCGGGGTACGACGACCACGCATCCATCGGACAAGCGCGCCTTGAAGGCGATGCTGCCGTACTGAGGGGAGACGAGCCATGCCACGAGTAAAAAGAGGTGTCATCGCCCGTGCTGCCCACAAGAAAGTACTGCAGCAGGCGAAAGGTTTTCGGGGACGCAGGAAGAACGTATTCCGTATTGCCAACGAAGCGGTTATGCGCGCGGGCCAGTATGCGTATCGTGACCGCCGCAACAAGAAGCGTGACTTCCGTGCGCTGTGGATCACGCGTATCAACGCCGCGGCGCGCGAATACGGCATGACGTACAGCGTGTTCATGAATGGACTCAAGAAAGCGGAGATCGCGGTCGATCGCAAAGTGCTCGCGGATATCGCGGTGCTGGATAAAGCCGCGTTTGCGAAGTTCGTCGAAAAAGCCCGCGCGAGCCTCGCAGCCAGCGCGTAGCTCGCTGGCGCGGCGCCGTGAACAAGAAAGAGGGAAAGCGCGCTGGAGCGCGGAGCAGGGGCCCCACTGGTGGGGATGCGACCGTGTAAGCGCGCATGGGCCCGCGGTCCTAACTCGCGCGCTACAGCCCGCTACCGGGTCGCACCTACCGCGATGCGGCAGGCACTGCTCCGCCGTCCGCGGGCCAGGTTTCCCTCCTTTGCCCCTCCTTTCCTAGCGCCATGCTCGACGTAGATGCCATCGTAAACGAAGCGCTGAGCACGTTCTCGGGGATCGATGATCCCGACGCGCTCGAAAGTGCGAAAGCCCGCTATCTCGGCAAATCCGGCGCGCTGACGGAGCTCCTGAAGGGCCTGGGCAAGCTTCCGGCCACGGAGCGGCCGGCGATGGGCAGCCGCATCAACGCCGCGAAGGAGAAGCTCGAAGACGCATTGCGCCGGCAGCGCGAAGCGATTCAGACGAGCCGGCTCGAGGCGCGACTGAGAGAAGAGGCGCTCGACGTCACACTGCCCGGCCGCGGCTTGGGGCTGGGTGCTCTACACCCCGTCACGCGCACGCTCGAGCGGGTGCACACGCTTTTCTACTCATTCGGGTTCGAAGTCGCGGACGGGCCGGAAATCGAAACCGATTATTACAACTTCACGGCGCTCAATCAGCCGGAGAACCATCCCGCGCGTTCGATGCACGACACGTTCTATCTCGCGGATGGAAAGCACCTGCTGCGCACGCATACTTCGCCCATCCAGATCCGCTACATGGAAACGCAGCGGCCGCCCATCAAGATCATCGCGCCGGGCCGCGTCTATCGCGTCGATTCCGATGCCACACACTCTCCCATGTTCCATCAGGTCGAAGGCTTGTGGATCGACACCCACATCACGTTCGCCGACCTGAAAGGTGTGCTCGCCGATTTCCTGAAGTGCTTTTTCGAGCGTCAGGATCTCGAAGTGCGCTTCAGGCCGTCCTTTTTTCCGTTCACAGAGCCCTCGGCGGAAGTCGACATGAGCTTCGGCGATCGCTGGCTCGAGATGGGTGGTTGCGGCATGGTGCATCCCAGCGTGCTCAGGAACGTAAACATAGACAGCGAGCAGTACCAGGGCTTCGCTTTCGGCATGGGGCTCGATCGACTGACGATGCTGCGTTATGGCGTGAACGACCTGCGGCTCTTCTTCGAGAACGACCTCCGTTTCCTTCGGCAATTTACGTGATGAGCTCTCTCGTTGACGTAGCGTGCGCTGCCGGCGCACCGCGGATTGCGCTGGGCTCGCAGCTCACTCTACGAACATGAAGTTCTCCGAAAACTGGTTGCGCACCTTTGCCAATCCGCCGCTCGACACGGAAGAGCTCGCGCGCGCACTCACGTTCGCCGGGCTCGAGGTCGAAGAAATCGAGCCTGTCGCGCCCGCGTTCGACCGCGTCGTTGTCGGCGAGGTTGTCTCGGTCGAGAAGCATCCCGGCGCCGATCGTCTGTCGGTGTGTCAGGTGAATGTCGGTGTCGCACCACTCACGATCGTGTGCGGTGCGCCGAACGTGCGGCCGGGCATCAAAGTGCCCACGGCGCTGGTTGGCGCGAAGCTGCCGGGCCTGGAAATCAAAGCTGCGAAGGTCCGCAGCGTCGAGTCGCACGGGATGCTCTGCTCGGAAAAAGAGCTGGGCCTGAGCGCGGAGGCCACCGGGCTCATGGTTCTCGCCGAGGACCTGCCGGTCGGCGCGAGCGTGCGCGAAGTGCTCGACCTCGACGATCACCTGCTCACGACGAAACCGACGCCGAATCGCGGCGATTGTCTCTCCATCCTGGGCGTTGCGCGCGAGGTCGCCGCGGTGACCGGCGCGAAGCTCGAGACGCCGCGCGAGGACCGAATCGACGCCGCAATGACCGACACGCTGAGTGTCACGCTGGAAGCACCGGATGGTTGCCCACGCTACACCGGGCGGCTCGTGCGCGGGGTGGACGCGCGGGCGGCAACGCCGCGCTGGATGGTCGCTCGACTGGAGCGCAGCGGCCTGCGCTCGATCAGCGCCGTCGTCGATATCACGAATTACGTCATGCTGGAGCTCGGGCAGCCGCTCCATGCATTCGATGCGGCGAAGCTCGAAGGCGGCATCCGTGCGCGGTACGCGCGCGAGGGTGAAACGCTGGAGCTGCTGAACGGGCAGACGCCCGCGCTGCGCTCGAGCTACCTCGTCATCGCCGACGACAGGAAGGCGGTTGCGCTCGCCGGCATCATGGGTGGCGCCGCGACGGCCGTGAGTGACGAGACACGCGATATCTTTCTCGAAAGCGCGTACTTCACGCCTGAAGTGATCGCCGGCAAATCGCGCGAACTCGGCTTCGGTTCTGATTCTTCCTTTCGCTTCGAGCGCGGTGTGGATTTCGAAGGCACGCGACGCGCGCTCGAGCGGGCCACCGAGCTCGTGCTGCAGATCTGCGGTGGACGACCCGGTGCTGTCAGCGAGGCGCGTGACAAGCCTCCCGAGCGCAAACCCGTGCGCGTCCGACTCGATCGCGCGGGGCGCGTGCTCGGAATTCCGTTCGATGCTGAAAAAGCAGGGGACATTTTTCGACGGTTGGGTTTCGCGTTCGAAGCCAGCGGGAACGCTTACACGGTTACGCCGCCGAGCTATCGCTTCGACATCTCGATCGAAGAAGACCTGATCGAAGAGCTCGCGCGCATTCACGGCTACGACCGTATTCCGGCCGCCGTGCCGGTTACGGCGGCGAAGATGCTTCCTGCGCCTGAGCGTATTCGCGCGCGCTCGGCTATCCGTGCCAGGCTCGTGCTGCGTGACTATAACGAGGTCGTGACCTACAGCTTCATCGACAGGCAATGGGAAGAGGACTTCTGCGGCAACTCCGATCCCGTCGCCCTTGCGAATCCGATCGCAAGCCAGATGAGCGTGATGCGCTCCAGTCTCATTCCGGGTCTGGTCACGACGACCGCTTTCAACGTCCGGCACAGGCAGTCCCGCGTGCGATTGTTCGAGATGGGCCGCTGCTTTCTGCGCAGCGGAGACGACTACGCACAGCCGATCCGCGTGGGCGCCATTGCGTACGGAGACGCACTGCATGAACAGTGGGGCGCGCCCAGGCGTCGGGTCGACTTTTACGATGTGAAAGGTGATCTGGAGGTGTTGTTCGCCCCTGGAGAAGTGTGCGTCGAAGCCGCGCCGCACCCGGCTTTTCACCCCGGCAAATCAGGCCGGATCAAGGCGGGCTCGCGGGAAGTCGGCTGGATCGGAGAGCTCCACCCCCGCTGGCAGCAGAAGTATGAGCTCCCTGCTGCGCCGGTGCTCCTGGAAGTGGATTACGAGGCACTCGCGTGGGAGGCATTACCGGAATTCGGGGACGTCCCGAAGGTTCCGCCCGTGCGCCGTGACATGGCCGCATTGTTCGATGAAGGGGTGTCTTACCGGGCTGTCCTCGAGGCCCTGAAGCGGGTCGCGCCACCCGTAGTCACCGATGTAAGGCTCTTTGACGTCTATCGGGGCGCAGACTTGCCAAAAGGGAAAAAAAGTCTTGCATTCATGGTGTTATTACAGGATACTCGAAAAACTCTGACGGACGCCGAAGTGGAGTCAGCAGTCTCCCAGCTGCGTGAGACGCTACGCCAGCAATTCGATGCGACGCTCCGCTGACAAGGGGACAAGATGACCTTAACCAAGGCGGAACTGGCAGACCTACTCTTCGAGAAAGTAGGTTTCAACAAGCGCGAAGCTAAGGACATGGTCGAGTCCTTTTTCGAGGAGGTCCGCTCCGCGCTAGAAAATGGAAAGGGCGTAAAGCTCTCCGGATTCGGCAACTTCCAGCTTCGCGACAAGCCTCAAAGGCCCGGCCGCAACCCGAAGACCGGAGAGGAAATTCCCATCACCGCGCGTCGTGTCGTGACTTTCCATGCCTCGCAGAAGCTGAAAGCGATGGTCGAGGAGCATTACGGTGATGGAAACGGCCAGCCACAACCCTTCTAAGGCGTCGCTTCCGCCGATCCCCGCGAAGCGCTACTTCACGATCGGTGAAGTGAGCGAGCTCTGTGGCGTGAAGCCGCACGTGCTGCGCTACTGGGAACAGGAGTTCACGCAGCTCAAACCCGTCAAGCGACGCGGCAACCGCCGCTACTACCAGCACCATGAAGTACTTCTCATCCGTCGCATACGCGAGCTTCTGTACGACCAGGGATTCACGATCAGCGGCGCGCGCAATCGCCTCGATGAGCTCGTGGCCGAGCCCACCAAAGCGCCCCGCGTATCGCGTGCGCCACACGTTGGGATGCTACGTAAGGAACTCGACGAGATTCTCGAGATCCTGAAGTCCTGACGCGACGTTGGCCCGGGGCCGCAGCATCCCTCTGGTATAATCCGCATCCTCGGGGCGTAGCGCAGCCTGGTAGCGCATCTGCATGGGGTGCAGAGGGTCGGAGGTTCAAATCCTCTCGCCCCGACCAGTTCGAACACCGTCAGTCTTGAGCGAAAGCCGCAGTGATGCGGCTTTTTCTTTGGGCAGCTGCACGAGAAAATCCTCTCTGGAGTGGCTGCGCGCGTGCGCGGCGAGGGCAGGGGGCCAGAACTCGCATAAGTGCCGGACAGTCATTGCAGGGCGCTGAAGGGCGTCACGCCGGGTGAAATAGCAGGCCGTCATCGCGAATTTGCGGAAAAATTTAACATTCCAAGCCCTGCTATGGCTCAAGCTGCACGACAATCCAGTGCAGCAACCAAGTAGCGGCTTCGAGCACGACGACGGAGTCGCTTTTCGCCAGGGGAATATATGACGTTCCGGACCTACCGCGGGCCCTTCACCATAGACTCCGATATCTCGGACACTGCCGGCAATCGCCTTGTCACAAGCCTTATCGGCACGCTCAGCGCCCTCCAGGTGAACGAGGCGGGCGTCGTCGCCGGCACGACGGCGGTGACAGCGTCAGTCACCGCGACCGCGACTGCATTAGGCCGTGCGCCTCAGACGATTACCGAGACTCTGGACGACTCGCAGCTCCTCACCGGAACGGTATACGACTTCATGGTTTCGACCGGCTCGTTCGCGTCCGCGCAGGCGAGGGCCTCCTATTCGTTTACGACCTCCGGCAGCGAGATCGTGTTGCATTTCGAGTCTCATGAAATCCTCACGGACGTTGCGATCGGGCCGGGGGTCTCGCTCAGTGGCACGAACGAATTCAGCGCAACGGTGACGGCATCGTTTGGCGAAGCTCGCGTCGTGCAAAGCCAGTTTTTTCAGAGCCTCCTTCGCGACAACGAGTTCATGGGCTGGTCGGGCGTGGACACCGTCGAGTACTCGCACTCAGGCGCACGCGTCGTTGCCGATCTGGAGATTGGGACGGGTGTGAACGCTTTCGCTGGAACCGATCGGTACAGCAGCATCGAAAACCTCACCGGATCGCGATTCAACGATGTCCTTGCAGGCGACGGAGGAAACAACGTGCTCTTCGGGGGCATGGGCAATGACATGCTCAGTGGACGTGCTGGACGGGACACCGCAGCGTTTGCCAGCTCGCGCGCGGTGTACAACATCGCGAACGCCGGCACGACCGCGACTGTCTCGGGCGCGGAGGGCATCGATACGCTTGAAGGCATCGAGCGCCTGCAGTTCTCGGGCAGCGGCGTCGCGCTCGATCTCGGCTCGACCGAATCAGCCGGCATGACCGTGCGCATTATCGGCGCGGCATTCGATACGGCGCATCTGACGCCGGACCTTATTGGCGTCGGTATTCGCACTTTCGACGGCGGTTTGTCGATGTTGGAGGTGTGCCAGCGCGCGATCGACACTCAGCTTTTTGCTTCGCTCGCAGGCTCCCACAATAACGCCGATTTCGTGAACACCGTTTACCGAAACGTCATGGGGATGCTGCCGGCCGCTACCGAGCGCGATTTCTTCATCGGTCTCCTGGAGGGGAATGGCGCCACCATGACGCAGGCCGAGCTTCTCATGCTGGCAGCAAATGCCGCGCAGAACGAGGGCAACATCAATCTTGTCGGGCTGCAGCAGAGTGGAGTCGAATTCGTCTGAGACGTGTGCGCCGGTCGGGCGTACCAGGGTCGACTACGACCCGCGTGCGAACTGAGGCGCCACGAGCTCGACGCGTGCCTGCGTCGCGCCAGGCGCAGTCGCGAGATACGTGACCTTCGAAACCCAGTATGTATTGCCGTCGTTCAGCAGGACGTTGTCGTGGTTTGCCGAGGCCTCGCTCAGCCATTTTTCGGAGACTTCGCGCGTCTCGCGTTCTTCACCGTGGACGATAAAACGGGCCAGCATGCTCCGGTGTTCCAAATGCGTTAAGCTGGCTACACTGCTTGCACAATTCATGCCTCGGCGGAATATGCCGAGCCCTCGTTTGCGGACTATGAACGGTGTCTCGGCGGGACTTGAAGCACTGTATTCTCCGCCCGGGCCGCCCCGCGGATGCTCCGTCGGCGGACCGGACCGACAACGATATTTTTTGCCGATATGGCTCACGACGTGGATTCGCCCGCCGCGGCAGCGGACGCGGCCCTGTTGAAGTTGAAATCTGCAGACACGCACCGCAAGGGCGGGGATTCGCCACGCCAGAGCGGTTCTGCCGAAGGTTCTCCGGAGCCGCCGGACAGGAAGACGAGCATCGAAGTGGCTTTCGACATGAGTCGCGCGACAGAAGGCAGAAGCAAGACCCGGGTCTCGCCGCCGCCGCGCCCCGTCGTGCAGGCCGCGGCCGAGCCACAAAGCGCTGCCGTTACGTCCGCGGTGGGCCGCTGGGAGCAGAACCAGTCGCAGGAGTTGCCAGTTCACGCTACAGCGCAGCCATCGCAACCCCGGCCTCGCGAATGGTCGTCGAGGTATCGCCGCGTGCATGTAGCAGCGCTTGCCGGAGCCGCGCTCGCGCTACTGATCGGTGCCGGGTTGGGCTACGTAGCCGGAAAAGGCGACCCCGCGGTCGCGCGAGCAAGCGTCGAATCACTTCATGGGGGCATGAAGCTCAGGCTCGATCCGGATCTGCAACACCGCTGACCGGTCCCGAGGGCGGAGGCTCGGGAGCTTCAGCCGTGTCCACCGGACGCGCCGCCGCTCGTCTCGATCACATTCACCAGGTCACTTAACCAGTCGTTCACACTCTCGCGCCAGTCCTCGGCCTGGGATTGCGAGAGCCCGTTCTTCAGCGCGTCCTCGTAGTATTCGGCCGCGACTTCCTCGATGAAGCGCGCGCGCTCATCGCGCGGGCGCTCGAGCGCTTCCATCGCCCACCGCTGGAGCTGGGCGAGCAGCCGCTCCGCGCGGCCTTCACTGTTCACGTGACGTCCCTCGGATGAAACCCATTTGCTGAGCTGGCTGAGCGCGCTTTCGATCGCCGCGCTGTGGCTGGTGCAGATCCTGATGCCGCCCATCCGCTAGCGGATGAGAACCCCCCAGGGCAGCGAACCCACGGGAATGTCTTTCACCTTCGTGTTGCTGGACGTGTCGATCACGGACACCGAGTTCGAACGTCCATTTGCCACGTAGAGCTTGCGCCCGTCAGGCGTGAGCGCCATGTTCCAGGGACGCTGCCCGACTTCGATCCGTGCGACGACCGTATTGGACGCCGTTTCGATGGCCATCACCGAAGCATCCCGGCCGTTGGATACATAAACCCGCTTGCCGTCGGGCATCATCGCGAGTCCATTGGAGAACATGCCCGCCTTGATCGCGGCTAGCACCTTGCGGCTGGCGACGTCGATCGCGTACACGGTGCTCGCGATCTCGCACGCGACATAAGCGACCCGTCCGTCGGGCGTGAACGCGATGCCGCGCGGGCGCTTGCCGACCTTGATTTCCGCAACCTGCTTGCGTGCCGCGACATCGATCACGTCCACCGTGTCCGCGTCTTCCGCGCTCACGTACAGCCACCGACCGTCGGGACTGAACACCGCATGTTCCGGATTGTCCCCGTGCACTTTGATGTCCGCGACGATGCTGCGTGTGGCAGTATCGATCAGTGCAACGCTGTCGCTTTCTTCTACGGCGACAGCGACCATCCTGCCGTCAGGCGAAATGCTGACACCTTCGGGCGACTTGCCGAGAGGGAGCGTGCCGGTCACGGCGCGCTGCGGCACATCGACGACTTTCAGCGCGTTGGCAGGCCCGTCGCTCACGTACATGACGCGGCTGTCGCGGCTCATCGCAAGTCCGCGCGGTTTGCCGCCGGTGCGGATCTCACCGATGACGGTATCGCTGCCGGTGTCGATGATCGAAATCGTCCCCGAGCCCTCGTTGGGAACGTACGCAATCGGAACCGATGTATGGGGCGCGGAAGCACACCCCGCCGCGAGCGCGGCAGCGAACAGAACGAGTGCGATATGCCAAGAAAAAGCCCGGCCGGAGCCGGGCGAGTGCGGGGCAAGTTCTGGCCCCGCGAGGAGGAAACTCATGAAACGAGTTGGATTCATTTTCTTCCCCCAATCTTTCAACAGCCTTACGGCGACGCAAATTCAGCCCAAGGGACTAGGACTTTTGTCATAGAGCCTCTGCTGCATAGTCGGCCAGCCGCGAGCGCTCGCCGCGTGTCAGTGTGACGTGACCGCTGTGTGACCAGCCTTTCATACGATCGACGACGTAAGTGAGGCCCGAGCTGCCCTCCGTGAGATAAGGCGTGTCGATCTGCGCGATATTGCCGAGACACACAACTTTCGTGCCCGGGCCGGCGCGCGTAATCAGCGTCTTCATCTGTTTGGGCGTGAGGTTCTGCGCCTCATCGATGATGAGATATTTGTTGATGAAGGTGCGACCGCGCATGAAATTGAGCGATTTCACCTTGATGCGTGACCTGATGAGATCGCGCGTCGCGGCTCGCCCCCATTCGCCAGCTTCGTCATCCGTCTTGTTCAGGACATCGAGGTTGTCTTCGAGCGCGCCCATCCACGGATTCATCTTTTCTTCTTCCGTGCCCGGCAGAAAACCGATGTCTTCGCCCACGGGCACGGTGACGCGCGTCATGATGATTTCCGAATACGTCTTGTGCTCGAGTGTCTGCATGAGACCGGCCGCGAGCGTGAGCAGAGTCTTGCCGGTGCCGGCCTGTCCGAGGAGCGTGACGAAATCGATCTCGGGGTTCATCAGCGCATTCAACGCGAAGTTCTGCTCCCGGTTACGGGCGGTGACCCCCCAGACGTTGTTGCGCTGGTGCGTGTACTCCTTGAGCGTCTGCAGGACGGCCGTCTTGCCGCTCACCTCCTTGACCTGCGCCTGGAATGGCTTCTCGTCTTCCAGGTAGACGAACTCGTTCACGATGAGACTCGCGCTGAGCGGTCCGTGGACGCGATAGTACGTGTGACCGCTCTGCTGCCACGACTCCATGTCCTTACCGTGCTTCTCCCAGAAATCCTGCGGCAGCTCTCGCGTGCCGCTGTAGAGAAGATCGGTGTCCTCCAGCACCTTGTCGTTGAAGTAATCCTCGGCCGCGAGCCCGACGGCACGCGCCTTGATGCGCATGTTGATGTCTTTCGACACCAGGATCACCTGGCGTTTGGAGTGCGCCTGCTGAAGGTGCATGAGGAGGCCGATGATCTGGTTGTCGGCCTTACCCGTGCCCGTGGGCAGCCCCGCAGGCAGCGCGCCGGTGATCGCTTCGGTCTGGAGGAACAGCTTGCCGCCCGCCGCTTTGTCGCCGTGCCGCTCGAGCGGTATGCCTTCGGCAATGCTTGCTTCCGCGCCGCTTACGAGCTCGTCGAGATAGCGGCTCGCCTGCCGCGCGTTGCGGGCTACTTCCGACATGCCTTTCTTGTTGTTGTCGAGCTCCTCCAGGACGGCCATGGGGACATAAAGGTCGTGCTCCTGGAAGCGAAAAAGGCTCGTCGGATCGTGCATCAGCACGTTCGTGTCGAGCACGAAAAGCTTCGGAGAAGTGGACGGAAAGCGGGCGACGTTCGAAGCGGGCTTGCGCTGGATCATCTACTTGAGGCTCCTGACGAAATCGAGTACTTCCTGCGCGTGTCCGGGCACCTTGACGCCGCGCCACTCGCGCCGAACGAGCCCGTTCCCATCGATCACGAACGTGCTGCGCTCGATGCCGCGCACTTTCTTGCCGTACATATTTTTCATTTTGATGACATTGAAGAGCTTGCACGCGCTCTCGTCGCTATCCGAGAGCAGGTGAAACGGAAAGCTCATCTTCGTCCTGAAGCTCTCGTGAGACTTCAGGCTGTCGCGCGAAATTCCATATACGTCGCAGCCCGCCTTCTGGAACTCGTCGTGGAGGTCGCGGAAGTGCTGGCCTTCCGTGGTGCAGCCGGGGGTGTTGTCCTTGGGATAGAAATAAAGGACGACCGTGCGTCCCCTGGCGTCCGCGAGGCGGAAGTTCGTGCCTCCCGTTGCGGGAAGCTCGAAGTCGGGCGCAGGTTTGTCTAGCATCTTCGCTGCGAGCTATGGTGAACGAAACTCGTACCGCTTGCAACAACTCCCGCGCAGGGCGAAGTGGCGCTGCATGAATCGAGCGTGCGCAACATCGAATGTTGACGCACTTCGAGCGCTCCGCCTAAACTCGAAACGCCCTCGACAACGAAAAAACTCGCGCGCCAAAGGAGTCGAATGCCTGCCTCTCACGCAGCGCCGCCGAAAACACTCGAGCGGCCACTCGAAATCGGCCCGGAAGACTGGTCTACGCGCGAGTTCTACCTGTTGATGACTGCGCTCGTGATACCGCGCCCGATCGGCTGGGTATCGACGATTTCGGCGAGCGGCGTGCGCAATCTCGCACCCTATTCGTATTTCAACCTGATGGGCAGCGATCCGTTCTATGTCGCGTTCGGTTCCACGGGCGTGAAGGACAGCCTCATGAACTTGCGCGAAGTCCCCGAGTTCGTCGCGAACATCGTCACCATGCATCTGCTGGAACAGATGAATTTCACCTCCGCAGACTATCCGCGGGACGAGGACGAGTACAGCTGGGCGGGCTTGACGCCCATGGCTTCCGCGAAAGTGCGACCGCCGCGTGTCGGAGAGGCCAAGGCGCACCTCGAGTGCGAGGTCGTGCAGGTCGTGAGCGACCGCAACACACACATCGTGCTCGGCCGCATCGTGCACGCACACGTGGATACCTCCGTATGGAAAGACGGACGGGTGGATCCCCGGCTGCTCGACCCTGTCTGTCGGCTATCGGGCTCCGGCTACGCTTCGCTCGGGGAGCTTTTCAGCGTTCAGCGACCCGAATGGAAGAATGTGGCCGGCACGCGGGAGCAGGAGGCCATGCCCCGGACGGTAAAACGATGAGCCGTTCGCTCAGCCCGTGCTGCGCGGTTGATCCCGGCAGATCTCGCCGGCGAGACGTCTGAAGGCACCTTCGCTCAGCTCCGGCAAGCTATAGCGGCGCGCGCGCTCGAGCGCCGGGTAATGTTTCAATGTGGAGCGGCTGTACGATGGATCGTAGTGTCGCAACAAGAGCTCCTCGACCAGTGCATCCCATTCCTCTTCGCGTGCCTGGTGCTGCCAGCGCGCGATTGTCTCTCTGCCGTGAAGCGACGTAAGGCACTCGAGCTGTATCATGAGCGCCTCGGGCTCCGTCAGATAATGTGAGTACTCGGATTTCAAAAGCTCGATTCGGACCGACATCGGCGCCTCGAGCACCACGCAGTCACTGCGCCACATCGCGTCGATCAACGCATCCGGAACGCGCAGGCGGCCGATTTTCTTGCTTTCTCCTTCGACGAAGACCGGCCGCGTCGTGTCGAACGTGCGTAACGACTTCCATATGAGGCTTTCGAGCATTTTCTGGCTGGGCTGCGTCTCGTCAGGCATGTTGCCCAGCACCGAGCCGCGATGCGCCGCCAGCGCTTCGAGATCGAGCACCTGCGCGCCCGCAGTTTCCAGCTCGCGCAGCAGGCGGCTTTTTCCCGTACCGGTGAGACCGCAAAGCACACGCCATTCGAAGCGTCCCGGCAGCGTTTCGAGATCGGCAACGACAGCCCGACGATACGCTTTATAACCGCCTTCCAGCCGTCCGGTGCGCCATCCGATCTGCGACAGCACGTGCGCAAGGGCACCGCTGCGCCCTCCGCCGCGCCAGCAATACACGAGCGGGCGCCACGAGCGCGGCCGGTCGTAGAAGCGCTCGCGCAGGTGGCGGGCGATATTCGCGCTCACGAGTGCCGCACCGATCTTCTTCGCGTCGAACGAAGAGCTTTGCTTGTATATCGTGCCGACGAGGGCGCGTTCGCTGTTGTCGAGCACGGGGCAGTTGATCGCCCCGGGGATGTGGTCCTCGCCGAACTCGCTTTCGGACCGGACGTCGATCACCTCGTCAAAGTCGAGCGCTTGTGCTACGGTAACCGCGAGCGGTTCGCGTGTGCCTCGTGGTGGAAGAGTACTGTGGTCACTGTCCGACATGTCTCATACAGCGCGCGATCCGTCGCTACTTTTGATC
>Ga0075421_100001695_pt1 | contig 25980 bp, 34 predicted proteins | sample SoiMetdeltSBSDD5_FD_75292 | JGI IMG/M metagenome (GOLD analysis project Ga0075421, IMG submission 75292) | Bulk soil microbial communities from a Populus tree surrounding site in Tennessee, USA - Soil MetaG P. deltoides SBSDD5 | ecosystem: Environmental > Terrestrial > Soil > Tree plantation... | reverse complement strand
CGAGATGCCGTGGCCGATCACCGACTGTTCTGGCAGTTCCGCTGGCGGGAGGCGGTGGCGCTCCACGATGATGCCGCGCCATCCGAAGGGAGCACTGGTGAGCAACAGCGAGCCGGCCGGCGCGGCTGGGCGCCGTTTTCCTGTCGCCTTGTCGACGAGCAGGTGCTCGCCGGGTCGTAGGAGGGGTGACACGGGCGGACAGCGCGCGCTGACCAGATGCATCCGACTGGCTCGATCGATGGGGAGTATAAGGTCCCAGGGCCATCAAAAGCGATCACGCTCTCGCTGGTTGGCGGTGTCAGGAGGCCCCATCGCTTCACTTATGGATGTGCCACCCTAATCGCGACATTCCCCTTCTTGTGCCCCTGCGCCGTTCAATCAGTTGGGTGGTCCCGCCGGTATCAGCGCTCGACGAGATCGGCGACCATTTTCGGCAGTGCCATTTCTCCATCATGTGTCTGGAACCCGCGTGCCATCGCGGTCCGGATCCGGCGCTGCGTCTCGGGATCGCGCGCCCGTTCCACGAAGAGATTTGAATCGCGACGGAAATCGTCGGCCGGCGCGAGTGCGATCCCATTGATCCGATCCTTGATCACGGCGCGGCCTGCTGCGGGAAAGCCGGCGATCCGATGCGCGAGCGATCTCACGAATTCACCAATTCCGGCGGCGGGCAGCGCGCGATTGATCACATCACTATGCTCGACCAGACGCTCGCGCAGCTCCCCGACGCTCATCGGCGCTGAAGGCGCTTCGTGTCCAGTCGGCGAAGCTGGTCCAGGCGATTTCCGGATGGGCCGCATGCAGAGCCGGGATGTCGACGGTGTAACCAGGTCCTTCGAGGAAGGCCCACACCGTGCGCACGAGGGGATTGTCGACCTGCGCCAGCGGGAAGACTCGTGCCCGACCTCCGTTCCGAGGGTGGCACTCAGTTTGGCTGCCATCTGTGTGGGAGTGTTCTCATCGCTTGCCAGGTCGATCCGCTGTCCCACATAGCGGGTGGGATTGAGCAGCACTCCGGCCGCGAACGCTCCATGGTCGGTGCGGGCGAGCTGCTTCAACGGCTTGTCCGAGTGGAGCGGCATGTCCAGTGCACCGCTGAGGATGCGTTGCGCGCTGCCGAGGTTGACCATGTCCAAGAAAGACGTCGGTCCGAGGATCGTGTAAGGCACATTGCCGGAGACCAGTTGGGCTTCGATACGTGCCTTGCTTTCGAAGATCGGTACGCCGGTCCCCTGGTCGGCATTGCCAACGAACTGAACACCAAATGGGGTACCCGCTGTTGGCCCGCGGCAGCCAGAATTGCCTGCCCCTGGGCCACCTCGGCCTCCACGCCGTCGACAAAAGGAGTGGTGTACGCGAATACCCCGGCCACCCCTTTCATCGCCGCGGCCATGGAAGCCCGATCACTCAGATCACCCGCGACAACCTGAACGCCGCGGTCAGCCAGTCGGCGAGCGGCCTCATCATCGGTGTTCTGCACCAGCGCCCGTACCCCGGCCCCGCGGTCCAGCAATGCGTCAGTCACCGCCCGACCTTGTCCACCGGTAGCGGCAAGCACAAGAATAGGATTGTCGGTCATTTCAGAACTCCTTCGATTCGGGTACTCCCTCATCGTGGTGACGCGTTTGAAGTCGGCGTGGAATGACGACGGGTTCATGTGCGCCGCCTGGGCCAGGCGCTTCAGGCGCAGTGGCCCGTTCGTGGTGCGAACGAACCCCAGGCGATCGAAAACCTTGCCGCCTCGGCATATGTCCCCATTTACGCGCGTCGGTTGAGGCGAAGCTTCACTGACGACTCGTTGGCGTCAGGCGGGGCGTACGGCGGCCGGGACGTGGGCGGCCAGGAGTGCCGCGAGCGCGGTGGCGCGGTGCTGGGCCTGGCGAACTGCTTCGGCTGCGTGGGGATCGGCGGCCGCAGTGGTACAACGGTCGGCGAGCAGGGCGGTGCGTTCGTGCAGCAGCGCCCACGCCGATTCGCGCCAAGGAACGAAGTTCCCCAGCGTGTAGAACATTTCGAACGCGAAGCCGGCCGTGCAGCCCGCGTGCGGCGCCCCGACCGGCAGCCTGGTCAGCTCCGTTGCCAGAGGGCTGAGCACGCCCGCCATCAAACCCACCGCCACGCGGATCAGAGTGCCAAGCTGTTGGTCGGTCTCGTCGGTGTGGGTGAAGAAGCGAGTCAGCGTCTGCAGAACCAGCTCGTAGGCCAGCGCGGCCAACTCGGCCACCTCGCGGGTGCGTGGTTCGGCGATGATCGGTACCGGCGCCGGGTTGTCGAATGGCTGGCGCGTATACGCGGCGAGCACGGTCCGGGTCGGCTCGAACGAGGCGTCACGCGCTCGTAATTCCCGATACTCCTCGTAAAGCGCGAGGAAGCGACCATAGTGCGCATGACGCCAATCGCCGCGCGCGCCCTCGCCCTGCTCGATGATCTCCGCGACCGCGGCTGAAGCAGACGCGAGATCGGTCACCGCGACCAGTTCCGGCCAGTGGAACAGCTCGGGTGTCGCTTGAGCACGCGGTGAACCGACAAACACCGCCTGCTCGCCGAGGCGTGCGACCAGAGTTTGGAGCCCGTCGCCAATGCCACGATAGAGGTGACCGATCGTGGCGTATTCCTGACCGCGCGGCATCGTCTCTGCGGTTGCCAGCGCCTCGCGTGGGGGTGCGGTTGGAACGAAGTCCTGGGCGTCCTGACGCTCCATCCCCTCGGGCCGCTCCAGATACAGAAAATGCTGCAGCGCCTGCTCACCAAACGGCAGCAGGTCCAGCTGGATCGGCGACGGAAAGTAACCCGAGCGCTGAGGAAAGTTGGGTCGTCCGAACGTGGGCGCGGCGCCGATAGCCGTGGACAGGTTGGCGACCAGCGCCAGGTGCAGCATCTCCTGGACCGCGATGCTGTTCAGCGTCTCGCGCCACCGATCGACAACCTCTGCGTACTCCGCGGTGAGACCTTCGTCGGTGCTCTGTTTGAGGCTAAACGCCGCAAAAAGGTACTGGCACATGATCATGTGCTCGAGTTGCGCCGCTTCCGACAGCAACCACCACACGTCTTCGCGGTGGGCGACGACAACCCTGGGCTCTAACATGCTAGGCCTCCGTCGACGATGTTTCGACGCGCCCAACATCGCCGTTTACGACGACGCGGTACGTCTTCAACGGATCTATTGCTGGACCGCGCAACACGGCCCCGGAGCAGACATTGAACTGCGAGCCGTGCAGTGGACAGGTGACCGTTGACCCGTCAAGCTTGCCCTGGCCAAGCGGGCCTCCGCGATGCGTGCACGTGGCTTGGGTCGCACAGAAATTCCCGTCCACATTGAAGACGACGACATCACGAACGAGCGCAGCTGATCCGGGCGGGACATCGCTCACTTGAAACTCATTGAGACTGAGCGTCCGTGGTTCGATACGGCTCATTTCAGTCATTGAACACCTCCTCTTTTTGTTGTCGTTTCGCACCGCGCCGAACGATAGGAAACAGCTGGCAGCATCGAAAGGCGCCGCGTGCATGAGTGAAGACCGGGCGTCACGTCAAGATGTGACAAAGGTCGCCGTCTATGGTGATCGTGGGACGACGGCCACGTCATCCGGTTCGTTGGAGACCGAATCGGTATCGACGGAGTCATCGTCCGGGTTCGGAAGCGATGATGGTGGGTCGCTCGCGGGAATGTGCCCGCGAGCGTCTTGTCGAGAGCGCCCTCTCGCGGATCCGTCGCTCTTCATCGTGGCTGTGCGAGTGCGTCACTCGTCGTCTCATTCTGATTTAGCTGCGCTCGCGCTGTCGTTCGAGGCCTTCACCTAAAGCGAGACGCCCCGGGCGGCAGATGGTTGTAGAACGGCTGGCGACGTGGGCTAACGTCCTGCCAGTCGCGGTCGCGACATTCGGACGTGGAAGTTGAGATTCCGCGGGGAACACCGGCAATCGCGGTGATGTGGTGAATTCCTGGGGATCGATGGTGCTGCCCATTTCCTGGTCTGCACGCGCGCTCAATACTCACCGAAGGCATCGTCGATGTAGCAATAGAGCCAGCGTTCGCCAACCTCCGCGGATGCGATAACGGGATGGTGACTCGCGCGAGCGTGCTCGCTCGCATGGCGGTTCGGAGACGAATCGCAGCAGAGGGTGCGGCCGCACGTCTGGCAGGTGCGCAAATGAACCCAGCGATCACCGGTCTTCACGCATTCTTCGCACTCGTGACGGCGTGGAGTCTTGACGCTACTGACCGCGTCGATATGAGTGCATGATTCGCGCATAACGCCACCCTCGAACTGTCTCCCTCGTCACTCGGCGACCTTGCGCGGCGCTGGCCAAGGTTCCGGTGTCATGCCGTGATCCTCGCCGCAGGCAGAACGTGGAGCGCGATCAGATCGGTAAAACGTCGTAGAAAGGTCGCGATGACATCACGCGTCGGCTGGTGCACTAGGCGATCATCGGCGTCGAACTTCTCGTGTGCGTGACTGACGAGGACCTCTGGCTGGAGCAGCGCGTACGTGTTGGTGAAGACAAACGCCTGCCGCAGTTGCGATTGAGCGCGCGCGGTTCCCAACGTGCCAGGTGTGGCGCCCATCAATGCCGCGACTTTGCCGTTCAGCGAGCTATTGCGCGGCGGTCTGGACAGCCAGTCGATCGTGTTCTTCAGCACACCTGGGACACCGTGATTGTACTCGGGCGTGGCGATCAGCAACCCGTCCGCCTGCCGGACGGCATCGCGCAGTTGCACGACGCCCGGCGGTACGCCAGCCGCTTCGATATCGCCGTTGTACAGCGGAATCCCGTCCAGGTCATGAATCACAATGTGCAGAGCGGGCGGTGCGAGTTCCGTCGCTGCGCGGAGGAGTGCGCGATTAAAGGAGCCGCGTCGCAGACTGCCCGCCAATCCGACAACGTTGAATACGCGAGCAACGGTGGGCATCGTATCAACCACAACGCTCTTCTCCTCGTCTCGTCGTGACAGCGAGAACCTCAGTAGTGCGCGTTAGCCAGGACCGGGCAGCGGGTCGTGATGTGACGACGGCGTTCTAGGTGCACCCCTCACATTTATGAAACTGCGTTCGGTTTTCGTCGGCATTGAACTGTTGGAGTCGCTCCCGATGTTGCAGGACGCCGTCCCACGCGAGCCTCCTAGCCAGCTTCCCGACCGTCGAACAGGTTCTGAAACAATCAGGCGTCATCGATAAGGTCCGCCCCGCGGGCAAGCACCTCCAAGAACTTCGGTTGGTACGTCAGACAGTTTGAGCCGCCGGCGAGGTAGCCGGCCAATCCTTCTGCCAGGCGTCGGCGATGCCGTCCCCGTTGTACGAGATCCGCACGGGCATCACGCTCAGTCTGTCGGCGAGCGTCGCCTCTGCCCGGATCGGCCACCAGTCATACAGGAAGATCTCTATGGGCCTCCACATCGCGACCCACCCGCCGATCAGAAGACTCTCCTTAAAGATCTCGGCAAAGTGATTGCTGAAGACGCTCCCGATGAGATTTCGCTGGCGACCGAGAGGCCGAGCGTGCAGACGCCAATGGCCAGACTCCTGCGACCACGGCGAAACAGCTCGCGGAGCCGACGTCTCGAAAGTTCCGCGCGGTGACGGAAGAATTGGTGGACGGCTTCCCGGAGCTCTGTCGGTTCATTCGCCAGTCCGGCCGGGCGATCCAGGTACACGGCGAGCCCGAATGTAACGCTTGGGGAAGCCTCTTTGGCCCAATCCGTGATGAATTCCTCGGCGTCTGGATCGAGGTCTCGTTCGCGAAACGGTGAAGGATCGATGGCTTTGAACAATTGCTTGAGTTCGGACACGTGGACCTCGATCAGTTCACACGTAGCCGGAAGCGGGTCGCCAGCCGCGACTGAAGACATCGTCGACGGACCGGGTCTCCGCCCCTCGCTCATGCGATCGCAATGCTCGCTTCTTGCAGCCATCACCGACTCGCAATTGTTCAGCCTTCACGATGGATGAATCATCTCCCGCTGCGAGTCCCATTCCGTACCGGTAGGTCACTCTCGCAGCCGGATTCGATCATCGACAAACTCGGATCCGGCGACAGAATCCAGGCTCTCCGCGTGGTGACCGAGACCTGCCGCAATGATCGACGCTCCACTGCTCGGCTGATGCTGTCGCACGTCGACCGTCGCAGGTTTCGCCAGTACGCATGTGGGACTCCCCTCGACGCCACGCCTGTCACGTTCGAAAGCCAGCCGCCGGAGGTTGGCGAGACTGCCGAAGAAGCCTGACCGGCTCGCCACAAGGCTCTTGCTCATCGCTGCCCCTCCGCTTCTCTTATCTTGCGCGTGACAGCGGAACATTCACGACATGCTCAGCCACAAACCAGACCTGCAGCTCGTTGCGCCGAACGACAGCGCTGACGATCAGATCGTTCGATCCGTCGTCGCCGCTGTTCGCTGCTAGACGCGCCATCGTTCGTGCTTCCTTGAGGACGATCTCATGCGCGTGCAACAAGCGTGAGATCTGCACAGGCACTTCCTCGCGGCCTTTCGGTGGCCGCGGGATCAACGTCGTTTCGGCCACGTCCGGCGCCATCGCGACGCTCACGCCGCCCAGAACTTGAATGCGTTCAGCTATCGCGTCGACGAGCTCATCGTGTTCGCCGTAGTGCTTGTCGAAGAGCAGATGTAATTGAAAGAAGGTCGGTCCTGCGATTTGCCAATGGTGCTTCTTGTACAGGTCACGCAGAAAGATCGTGTCAGCCAGCAGCTGATTGAGGTTTTCGACGCTTTCCTTGCACACGTTCTCCGATAACGCGATTGGCATTCTGATGGTGTGCCCGTACGGTTGGATTTCTGGCGCATGCTGATGGACAAGGGGTTCCGCCGCCTTCAGAACGGAATCGGCTTCAGTAGTTCTTGTCATGTGCGTTTTTCCTTTAAACATGTTCTCAACCGCCGGACCGGGCCATCCACTTCTACCTTCGTGGCAGAAATGCCAGGTGTTTCGTTACTGGGCGTCGCGCGCCGCCTTGCGGATGAAGGAGGCGACGACATAAGGCTCGGACAGCATCGCCACATGGCTGGACGAGAGCCTGATCGACGTCGCGTTCATCCGCTCCGCGAACATCGCCTGGAGCGCGGGCAGGACCACGCGGTCGTAGGCCGCGATCGCGAACCAACTGGGCTTGATCCGCCACGCCGGCGTTGAAATTGCCGCGCTCAGGGCCACGAGCGACGTCGGACCTTGGGTCGCCGCAAGCACGGTTTGCTCCGAGTCGGATCGGTCGGGCGCGAAATCGTCGCGAATTCCAGCCGGAGTGAGCTTCAAGAACCCGAATTGGTCTTGCTGTACGTGCTGAAGGAATGGCGGAAGACTGGCAAGCGTCAGATCGAGGGGCGATTCCCCCTCTGCCGGTGCGAACGCCGCAACATAGACCAAGCCGACGACTTTCCCGTCGTTGCCCGCTTCGGTGATCACGGCTCCACCGTAGGAGTGAGCGACGAGCAGCAGCGGGCCGTCTACCCGCGCGATCGCTCTTTGCACCGCGGCAACGTCGTCCGCCTGTGATGTCAGCGGTAGCTGCACCGCATCAACGCGAAGTCCTTTCGCCTCAAGAAGTGGAATCACCTTCGACCAGCTTGAACCGTCGGCCCAGGCCCCGTGTACGAGCACGATGTTCGTCACTCCACGACGCTGCTTCTGCTGCGCCGTCGCGCTTGTGGCCGTCGCCGCGACCAGCAGTGCGACCGCCGTAACCGCGGCGGCCAGTCTTCTCAATGTCTTCGAGCGTGTCATCTTCATCTCCTGCGATTTGTGATGCTGGTCGTGAAGACCACGAATCAGGTCGCGATGTGACAGGTGCCGTATGTCACAGGCCAGCGGGTCATGCGGTCTGTCGTGGCGGCGGCAAGGCGCAGACGGACGTTGTCACATCAATGCGCGCTCCCCGGTCTTCGCCAGCAGGACACACGGAGGTCCAGTCACGAGAGACGAGGAGACGCAATTGACCATTGCGACCACTGAATCGACCATGAGTGACGGCATACTTGACGGCTCGACGGTGACCTGCCCGTCCCACGGCTCGCAGTTCAAGGTGTACACGGGCGCTGCGATGTGCGGACTGGCGGAGGACCCCCTCGCGACCTGCCGTGTAACCGTTGAAGGTGAAATCCGGCGTGTCGACGCTCCGCTCTCACACGCTGTCCAAGGCGGGTAACGTGTCGCAAGAGGCTGTCCGGTCGACCCCGCTCACGAGTGCCCCGGACGCGGCGCTCCTGTTTCCGACGCTGACGTCTGCGCAAATCGCGCGAATTGCCTCGCATGGAGTGACTCGGCCCGTCATTCGCGGAGAGGTCTTGATCGAAGGCGGCCAGACGGACGTGCCCTTCTTTGTGCTGAAGGCTGGTGCGGTCGAGGTCGTTCGCCCATCCGGCCTCGGCGACGTTCTGGTCGCCGTTCTCGGTCCAGCTCAGTTCACCGGTGACATCAGCATGATCCTCGGGCGCCCCGCGCAGATGCGTCTGAGCGTCAGTGAATCAGGAGAAGTCGTCCAGCTGACACGTGACCAGATGCATGCCCTCATTCAGACAGACGCCGAGATCAGCGAAGTGCTGATGAGGGCGCTGATCCAGCGACGGATCGCCCTGGAGGCCGAGGGGATGGGCGACGCGCTGCTGATCGGGTCCAGCCGCTCCGCCGCGACGCTTCGCATCAAGGAATTCCTGGTGCGTAACCGCCACCCGTTCAAGTATCTCGATCTTGACCATGACGCCGACGTGCAGGATCTGCTCGACCGCTTTCACGTGGACCGGGCCGACGTGCCTGTCCTAATCTGCCGCGGGGCGGCCGTGCTGAAGCGGCCGAGTATTCAGGAGATTGCCGACTGTCTCGGCTTCAACGCCCGCATCGACAAGAACAAGCTGCGCGACGTCGTCATCGTCGGTGGCGGTCCGGCCGGTCTGGCGGCCGCGGTCTACGCGGCTTCCGAAGGACTCGATGCGCTCGTCATCGAGGCAAGTTCGCCTGGAGGGCAGGCAGGCTCGAGCTCGAACATCGAAAACTACCTCGGATTTCCAACCGGGATTTCAGGCCGGGATCTGGCCGGACATGCTTTTGCCCAAGCCCAGAAGTTTGGCGCCAACGTCATGATCGCCAAAGGCGCCACGGAACTGGCGTACGAGCAAAAGCCTTTCGGCGTGCGTCTGGACAATGACACGTCCATCCGGGCTCGCACGGTGATCATCGCCAGCGGCGCCCGATACCGGAAGCCGCCGCTCGCGAATCTCGAGCAGTTCGAAGGTGCCGGCGTCTACTACAGCGCGACCTTCATGGAAGCGCAGCTCTGCGCCGGCGTTGACATCATCGTCGTGGGCGGGGCGAACTCGGCCGGTCAGGCCGCCGTGTTTCTGGCGCGCACTGTGAGAAGGGTCCATCTGCTGGTACGGTCCAACAATCTCTCGGCGGGCATGTCTCGATATCTGGTCCGCCGCATCGAGGAGATCCCGACCATCAAGGTCAGAACGCGAACCGAGATCGTGGGTCTTCAGGGAGACGGACACCTCGAAGGTGTGCAGTGCCGCGACGGCACCGGCGCCGTCACGAGTTACGCGATCAGGCACGTGTTCCTGATGACGGGGGCCGAGGCCAATACGGCGTGGCTGAACGGCTGTGTCACGGTCGACGAGAAAGGCTTCGTCAAGACCGGACCGGACCTGGCCCCGCAGGATCTGGCCGCTGCCCGATGGCCACTCGAGCGCTCGCCGTATTTGCTCGAAACCTCCCGTCCGGGCGTGTTCGCCGTCGGCGATGTTCGGTCCGGCAACATCAAACGCGTGGCATCGGCCGTCGGTGAAGGCTCGATCGCAGTTTCGTTTGTCCATCGCGTGCTGGCCGAGTCGTTAGCCATATCGTAGGCAGTCAGCTTTGAGGAACGGTGATGGACGAGCGTCGTAGGGTCGCCGGCAGACTGGGGCCTGCTACGTCGTATCGCCCTGCGCACTCGGTGTTGTGGCTAACGGGAATCGGCAAGCTACTCGCGCAAGCTACTTCCTAAAGACGGTGGTGAACTACTGTGCGGGAGCCTCTCTCTGGGTAGCGACTGGAGCGCGTCACGAAGGGCCGCACGCGTCGCGACACCGAGCTTTGGAAAGGCTCGGAGGAGGTGACCGCCGATGGTCCGGGGAGAGAGGAACAGCCGTTGCCCGATCTGCTTGTTCGTCAGGCCCGATGCCGCGAGGCTGACGATCTCGAATTCCTGGGGCGTCAGAAGGTCGAGAACGGGTGTTATCCGCTCGCGGCTTGGTCAGTCCGTCGACGGATCCAAGATCGGCTTCTTCCCGCTAGCAACCCGCATCGAGAATGGCGAGAAGCATCGGCTAGAGGCCGCGCGCGCTTGGCCCGAATCGTTTTCCAAGCGCGCTCCTTCATCCGCCTTCGCTCGCATTTGAGTCCAGCGCGAGCTACGGCGAGATGTCCCGCCGTAGCGGCGTAGCCGCGGAGGCGGACAACCACTCGGACATCTCTCCGATTGAGTGGAATCAACAGCCTACCGGAAGGCGGCGAGCCCTGCAAAAGCAAACTGTGACGTGACTGTGACGTGAGGTCGTCGCTGACCTCCACGACCGCCGGGATCTCCGTCTGGTTTGCGCCGCCGTCCCCATTGCCATCGCGATTATGCGCTGTCGAGCGTCGGGCGACATCCAGGGCATCGAGCGCTTGTCGCTTCGCGTCGATGCGGATGTGCGAATAGTGTTCCAGCATCCGCGCGAGAGATGACCGCTGATGGACTCAAGTACGTGGTCCGCCACGCCCATCTCGGCCAGCTCGGTGATGACCGTGTGCCGCAGATCGTGGAACCGGAGGCCTGGCAGGCCCGCCGCGTCCCGGAGCGCACGCCGTGTCCCACTTCAGCATCGGGTTGGTGGCGTCGTAACGGCCCCACTGGCACGCTGGCCAAAGGTAGTGCTCGGGCTCGGTGTGTCCGAGGAGATCCGCGCGCTCGAACATCCGCGCTGCCGCTTCGATGGCCGATGCGTTCAGCGGGATGACGCGGTGGCTCGTCTCGCTCTTGCTCCGCCTGACGTGCACGAGCTTCTTGACGAGATCGACGTCACGCCGGCGCAGGTGCTTCACTTCTACGGGCCGCATCGACGTGTTTGCGGCAACGACCGCGGCGCAATACACGTGTTCCCATTCCGGGCTGGATGCGGCGGCGTCAAAGAGCCGCTTCCGCTCCTCTGGCGTCAGTGCGCGACCGACGGGGCGCTGGCGCGCTCAGGCAAGTTCTTCACGTGATCCGTGAGCGCTCGCCAACGACCGCAGGACTTGAGTACGCGCGACAACACCCCAACGTCTATGTTGATCGTGCGGTTCGCGATGCCGGCCTCGTGCCGCGTGCGTTGCAACTCGGCGATCGCCGTCGCGGTGATCGCCGAGAGCGGCACGTCGCCGAAGCGCTTCTGACGAGGCTGAGCCGTTCCTCCTCCAGCTCGATCGTGCGCGGGGAGCACCGCATCCGCTTGGCATCCAGGTAGGCGCCGTTCGCATCCAAGAGCCGCTTCGGCCCTTGTTCGTCGGCTGACAGCCGGCCGCGTCCAGCCTCTTCGACGAGCTCGCGCTTGCAAGCTCGTTGCGTCGAATGACATCGCTCACGATCAGATCGTTGGATCCATCGTCGACGATTCTTTCAGCGAAGAACAAACGTTGTCGCCCATCCTGACGACTCACGGGGCTTTTCATTTATCGAGTGGTCAAGGGCCTCGTTTATTCGATTTCCAGCAACGTCCTCAAGAAGTGGGCCGACTCTGATTCGATATTTGCCCCTTTCTAGAAGCCGAGACGGCTTAAAGCGAACCCCGCAGCCGCCACCAATTACTCGCACGGCGCCCAATATAGGCCGTCCGTCTTCGTCTTCCACCTGAAGTTGGTCCATAAGGAGGGCTGCGTCCATCACTCGATCAAACGTGATGTCAACGGTACGAGCGGGGGCTCTCACCACTGAGATTACCCATGACGATGGATCAATAGGCTCCCGAATCGCTGGACCCACACGAAAGGCGTGTTGAGCTTTTCCGAAGGCGATTCTGTAGCTTTCATCTTCCTTGAGGGGAGAGAGTTCAGTGTGAGGTGCTTCAACCCCACGCTTGATTTTGCCTGGATCAAATAACACGGTTAGGCGCTTACCGTCGGGGCTCCAGAGCTCCTGTCCGAAATCCATAAACGCGTTTTCTACGGGTCTGTGTTTCGAGTCGAACAACTTGATGGCACTCTGATGAACCATGCCGCGGGCCGGCCGGTTGAACGTAATGTAGAACCGGAGTGTGTTGGAGGGAAGAACACGCGCAGACGGCTCGATCGACGTCACCGATTGCGCGTGAAGACGAAACGGAAGGCACAGAATGCAGGCGGCCACAATGGTTCTCACGCCGCACCTCCATCATCGACGCTCGTTCTTCTTCAGCGGCTTGAAATCATACTCTGACCAAATCTCATCGAGGCGCATCGGGAGCGGGAATGTCGGCAGCGACTCCAAATTCAGATTTCCAGAGTTCGCATTACGCGTGAGCGAGATGATGGATTTCTCATCCAGCAAATCAGCGTGCAGTGAAGAACCCACGAACATCACCGCCTTACCAACGACGCCTGCAGGAAGTCCCGCTGTATCCGTGAGAGGTTGATGGTTCGAATCCGCCTCCGTAATCACCTTCGCGTGCTGAAGGCTTGCGATCGGAATGATGCGAGGATCGTGTGCGGCATTCGTGACGAAGAGCGAATCTTCACCGTTGTACTTAAAGACAAACATGCTGATCGGCTGGCCATTCCCCGTGTCGCCAATCACGTGTCCTTCGATTTGAGCCCCATTCTTAAGATCCTCCACCGGGATGAGGACGATTGGGCTACAGGTGTAGGCAGCGATTAGCGTGTCTTTGCCGTCGACCTTTGCAAACGCCATCGTTCGGATCGGAGCTCGAGTCTCCCACTGTGCGTGCGCATCGTGGTAGATCTTGATTTGTGTTTCAGAGATCTCGTCAGTGAACGGGTACGGGACGCGACGAAGCGTTGATGCGAATTCTTCATTCGAGATCCCAGCGATGTACAGTTCTCCATCGTGGAACTTCATATCTACGATGGTCATTGAGCGCATCGGCGTTGTGGCTTTTTGGTGATACTGTTCCGGCGACGGAACCGGCCATTGTCCGGCACGATCGGCGAAGTGCTGATCCGCCGTGGGAGCGTCTTTGATCTTGAATGCGCTGCGAGCCGGCGAATTCAGTTTGAATTCGTTGATTGTGCCGGTCAGCGAAACCTTGACGATCGCAGGGACTATCCCGGCGTTACTGTGGCGAGATACTGAGAGGTAAATCTCACGAGACGTCGGATGAACGGCCATGCCGTTGATCTCGACGCGCCCGATTTTACTGCGAACGATAGAAGCTATCCGGTTATCGACTGAGTCAACTTCAAGCGGCTGAGCTTTCGGATCGAGTTGCTCAGGCTGAGCCTGATCTGTTTTATAGGCAAAGACTGCACTTGAAATATTGTCTCCCACGAAAAGGGTTCCGTCTGGAGCAAAAGTCAAGGCTCCCGCGTATCGGGGAATTGCTGTTTGTGCGTGTCCCTCGGCGTGCGCCGAAGAAGACAGGGCTACCGCCGCAGTAACAATCGTGACCGCCGCCCTCGCTAGACGTTCAACGTTAATCGTTTTCATAGATTTCCTCTTTCTTTAGTTCCCCGACGCTGCGAATGGCAGGCCTCTCCGTTACTGGACGTCGCGTGCCGCTCTACGGATGAATGAAGCGACCTCGCCGCCGCCGGTCGAGTGGCCCCACCATGATGATGTCGTTGAGGTCCGCCTCGATCACCGCCGCGAGATCGTCGGCATAGCCATCCATGTCGTTCCCGGACCACGCCTGGCCGGATCGGCCATGCCCGCGGCGATCGTGTGCCACGACTCGGAAGCCGTGGTCCGCGAGAAACAGCATCTGGCCGTCCCACATGTCGGAGTTCAGGGGCCATCCATGTGAGAAGGTCACGACCGGACCCTTGCCCCAGGCCTTGTAGTAGATGGTGGTGCCGTCCTTCGTCGTGATCGTGCTCATATGCGCATCTGCTGATCAGATGCGATCCGCATTGCTTGCGGCCGGTGTCGTTTCGTTGCGATTCGCAAGCAACGTCCGCGTGCATTCGTGAAGACCGGGCTTCGCGCCAGTACGTGACAGCCGTGGTGAGACGCTGAACCAAGTCGATGCAACCGTCGCGGAGGGTGGCCATCAGCCGCACGCCTTATCGAGTGTCACAGAACAGCCTTCACTCCGGTCTGTGGTGGCGACGGGGGAACGCCCGGTTGTCGCGAACACTCAACGCGGCTCGCGAGGAGGTCCGACTGGAGCTGAGTCATGACGTCGTACATGTTGTTCGCCGGACTAAGCACTCTGATCTACGTTGGCGTCGCCCTCGCAGAGACGGCCATTGTCAGTGTCGGCGCCGCTCATATCGGCGTCAGGCCTTGTACTGGACCGTGCACAGAACGGCGTAAGGCAATCGCCGGTGACGAGAGCCATACTTCGGCAAGCCGATCTCAATGCGCAGTAGTGGATGGCGAACCGCAGGCAGTGGGCTGCTGGAAAGAGATTGTTTCAACAGCGCGGCTGTGCCGGTTGCCATGAGGCCGACTCGACAGGCGCCGGCCCTACGCTCGACGGTCTCTTCGGCCGCCCGGTTCAGGACCCGGCCTGCGGAGTCGCGTTCGTGGACGAATCGTACTTGCGCGAGGGCATTGAGAATCCGTCAGCCACAGTGGCCGTGGGGTTCCCGCCCCTGATGCCTTCGTTCGCGGGTCAGCTCACAGAAAAGGAACTGCAGGCGCTCATCGAGTACCTGAAGTCATTAAGCGCTCGGCGGTAGCCTCTTGTTTGATCTGAGGAGCATCACCATGAGCGTGTCCGTCCCATCGTTGTCGACGCCGCAAGCCGCGTTCTCCGACCGCCGCAAAGCCTTTCGTGCGCTTCATGAGCGAGAATGCTTCGTGATTCCGAACCCGTGGGATGTGGTCTCCGCACGGTACCTTCAACACTTGGGATTCCCAGCTCTGGCGACTACCAGCGCCGGCTTTGCGTTCTCGCAAGGCCTTCCCGACTCAGGCGACGATGCTGTCCTTAGTCGCGATCGGAGCCTTGGCTACATTTCGAGCATCACGGCTGCGCTCGGCGTGCGTCGCATCAGCGTCGGCGGCGCGCTGGCACTGGCGGCATGGACCGGCTTCATGCGCGGCGCCGAGATGTTAAGGTCGAAGGGCAGCTTCGCAGGACTGGCGAGCCTGGTGCCGTACGCGGAGATCGACGGTCTTTTTGCGATCGATGTTCCCGTTGACGATGAGTGCGGCCCGATCGGAGAGTCTCGATCCGGACAACGTTGGCGACATCGCCGATGAGGGCACAGGACACCGCGGGTAGCAAAAGCCTGTCGCGACGCGATGAACGACACTTCGGCGGTGCGATCTTGAGAGGAGGGCGTGCGTCTTCCCCCGCTTGTTCGCGATCTGCAGATTAGCTACACGGCGCTGAGTCTGGTCACGCCGGAGAGCAACCGGTTCCGCGTCATGCTCGAAGGGCACGATTCCGATTGGCAGGACGTTGGTACACGGCGCGAGGTGTTCTACAACGACTTGCCACCCGGCCCGTACCGCTTTCGGGTCATCGCCTCGAACAACAGCGGCGTGTGGAACGAAGCAGGCGCCTTCCTGGATCTGTCCATCGCCCCGGCCTACTATCAAACGACCTGGTTCCGTTCTGCGTCCGTCGCCGTGGTCCTTGTGGTGTTCGTGGCGGGCTATCGGTTCCGCGTCCGGCAGATCGCGCGGGACTTCAACGTGCGCCTAGGCTGAGCGGGATCGGCAAGCTGAACTACCTGTGCGGGAGCCGCTCTCTGGGTAGCGACTGGAGCGCGTCGCGAAGCGCCGCACGGGTCGCGACACCGAGCTTGGGAAAGGCTCGGTGGAGGTGACCGCCGACGGTCCGGGGAGAGAGGAACAGCCGCTCCGCGATCTGCTTGTTCGTCAGGCCCGATGCCGCGAGGTTGACGATCTCGAATTCCTGGGCCGTCAGACGGTCGAGAACGTTGTCACCAGCTCGCGGCTTGGTCTGTCCGGTCGCCCGAAGTTCCGCACTCGCGCGCTCCACCCATGGCCTCGCGCGGAGGCGCTCGAAGATCTCGAGCGCGGCCCTGAGCTGCAGGCGAGCATCCGTCATCGCCCGGCGGCGTCTGAGGCGTTCGCCGTAGACTAGCCGCACCCGGGCCAGATCGAACTGCCACCGTTCGATCCCCGGGAGTGCGAGCGCCACCTGAAACAGATCCAGCGCGCGGTCATCGGGTGCGGCCATCGCGGTCGATCCGCCAACCACGAGCGCGAGGCGCGATGACAAACCCGCGACACTTGCCGCCTGCAGCGCAGCGACATGCGCCGCGGCCTGAGTGTCGCGGCCGGTGCGAAGGGCCGCTTCAACGAGGTCCAGGATCACCCTGAGTGCATGCGGATTGTGTGGTGGGAGCGTGCCAGGCGGGCTGATCAGGCTCGCCTGCTGATAGGCTTCTTCGAAGTCACCTCGACTGAGCGCGACCAGCGTCCGGATCTGCCAGGCATACAACTGGCCGACTTGGATCCCGCGTGGTCGGGCCCATTGGACTAGCCCGTTCGCCATCTCCCCGGACCGCTGCTCATCGCCCCGCACAGCCGCGACAACCCCCTGAACGAACCGGGCCGGCCAAAGCAACGCTTCGTAGCCGTGGGCATAACAGCTCTGAACCGCTTCATCGACGAGTCGCTCACAGTCGTCGAACTGACCACTCTCGAGATCGTCGAATGCCAGCTCGATCAGCGCGATGATGCCTGATGCGATCGCGCCGCCTCGACGCGCGTCCTCGACGACACGCCACAGAGCATGGCGGCACCCTTCGACGCGGTCCACGTAGGAGGCGGCGGTGCCGATCCGGATGACCTGAGCGGGATCCGACTCGTTGACGAGGGCGGCGATGGCCGAGTCGAGAGCCTCGAGCGCAGGGGCTCCAGCGTAAACCGGATCGGCGAACGTCTTGCTATTCAGGTCGAGCGTCAGAGGGATGTTTGCAGTCCGGGCCATTGCGTCCCCGAACGGCTGCCACAGCTCTTCGCCACCGTAGGTGCACACCATCAGCAACGAGTTCAGCGCCTCGGCAAGGACGGGCTCCCGAGCATCAAGGACGCCCTGGCGGCCCTCGATCGCACCGGCGAGCAGGCGATGGGCCGTCGCCACGTCGCCGTCGGCCCACAGTAGGAACGATGACGCCGCGACGGCGGCCTGGAGAGAACCCTCGAGCTCCACCTGACCGCTACGGACCTCGGTCAGGACGTGAGCAGCGTTGGACAAGTCGCCTGCGATATCAGCGCCGATGTAGGCGGCCGCCGCCAGCCGTCGGCGTCGTTCTGCCTCACCGGGGGTGAGATCGGCCGACCGAGTCAGCGCCTTGACACAACCGACGGCGTCGCCCTTTGCGAGGATCCGAGCTGCCGCCGCCTCGAGCTGGCCCGCCACCGATTCGTCCGCCCTGACGGTCGCCTGCGCGAGATGCCATGCGCGGCGGTCGGGCTGATCCGCCCACACATCGGCCAGGGCGCGGTGTGCGGTTCGGCGTTCCTCGGCCCGTGACAGATCCACGACGGCCGAGCGAATGACCGGGTGGTGGAACGCGAGTCGGTGTGTTGCCTGGTCCAGATACGCCAGTCGTGCCTGCTCTGCCGCCGCGAGATCGCGAAAGCCGGCGTTCGGGGCAGTTCCCGCCTCCAGGACTCGCACCTCGCCGGTGCCGTCAAGCGCCATGAGCAGCAGGAGCTGCCTCGTCTGCGGCGGAAGGTCGGCGATTCGAGACCCAAAGACTGCTTGCAACCGGCGCCCGAGGGGGAGGGTCGGCGGCAGCGCGGTTCTACCGCGTATCATCGGGCTGAGCGCATTCGGGAGCTCCAACAGCGCCAGGGGATTCCCTTGTGCCTCGACCAGGATCCGGTCGCGGACGGCCAAAGCCAGCTTGGGGAACCGACTGTCCAGCAACTGCCTCGCGGCTCCATCATCGAGCGGCCGGACCTCCAGTTCGGGAAGCCCTGCCTGATCGAAGAAGTGCACCTCCCCCGTCCGCGACGCACCGATCAATCCGACCTGGCTCCCCGCCAGGCGCCTCGCAACGAAGCTCAACACCCCCGCGCTGGCCCGGTCCAGCCAGGGCAGGTCGTCCAGGATAACGAGCACTGGTCGCGCTGTGGCTATCTGGCGAAGCAGCATGAGAGCCGCACTCGACACGACGAGCCTCGTGGGTGGTGTGCCTTCACCGAAACCGAGCGCGACGTTGAGGGCCTCTCGGTGGACCGCCTGGAGTTGTGCCAACGCGTCCAGGTGTGGGAGCAGGAGCTGGCTCAGACCAGAGAAACTCGTCCCGGCCTCGAACTCGACGCCGGCAGCGCGGAGGACCCGAGTGCCGGCGGCCGACGCCGCTTCCGATGCAGCGTCCAGGACCACAGTCTTGCCAACGCCCGGCTCGCCAGTCACGATCAAAGCTCCGCCATCGGTCCGCGCCGTGGCAAGGAAGGCGCGCACGCGCTCCACCTCCGATTCGCGCCCGACGAGGTGACCAGCAGGGCGAACGCCCCCTGGCCGTTCGTCGGGCTGAGGCGCCTGGATGTCGTTCATTGGCACTACCCACGAAACTGGACTTCGTGAACCGGCAGTTTACCCCTGGCCTGTGACGGGGCAATAGAGAGCGAGCGGCGCCGCCAAATGGAGTCATTTGACGCATGACGACCCGCGTGCGCCGGATCCAGGATCGCCTCACTCGGTCGATCGGGAGTTGCGGGTCGAGCGAACGTGCAGTGGAGGAAAACGTGCCGGACCCAGGCAGCCAAGTCAGTGATGGGACCGTCGTCACGAAGCTGAGCTCATGGCCCATGGCTGACACTGTCGCTCGTTTAGCGGCGGTGGTCGCCGCACGCGGGATGGAGGTGTTCGCGGTCATCGACCAGAGCGCCAAGGCCCGAGACATCGGTCTGGACCTGCGACCCACCAAACTCGTGATCTTCGGGAGTCCATCGGCGGCGACACCGGTGATCGAAGCCGCGCCGCTTGCGGCGTTGGATGTGGCGTTCCGGGTCGTCGTCTGGGAGGACGGGTTCCAGACGCTGGTGAGCTATCCAGCGCCCGCAGCGGTTGCGCGGCGCCATGGGCTCAGCGGAGTCCTAGCCGATGCACTTGCGAGCATCGACGCGGTCATCGGCGCGGTCATCGACCGCTAGTCCTCGATGGACGCGACCGAGCACAGGAGTGAATGCACGACATGGAACGTGCCGCTCGGATTGCTGAAGTTCGACGGCAACAAGCAGCTCGACGCTCTACACAGAGGATCAATGGCGTCCTAGAGATTTGGAGGGTGTCATGCAAGCCACAGTGGACAACCGAGACATTCCGGCGACGATACGAACCGTGTCGCAGGTGTGTGCAATCTCTCGCGGACGCCAGGTGCCGGACGGCATCGTCGGTCAGGCACCATGCGTGACAGAGGTCTTGGAGCGGATCAATCGTGTCAGTGCGACCAACACCACGGTGCTGATCACAGGCGAGACGGGAACGGGCAAAGAGCTCGTCGCACGCGCAATTCATCGACGCTCGCGACGTTCATCACGACCGATGGTCTGTGCGAACCTCGCGGCTCTTCCCAATGAACTGGTCGCATCCGAGTTGTTCGGCCACGAGGCGGGCGCATTTACGGGAGCGATTCAGAGACGTATCGGGCGGTTCGAAGCTGCGAACGCAAGTACGCTGTTTCTCGATGAGATCGGCGAACTGCCACCTGGTGTACAAGTGGCTTTGTTGCGCGCCCTGCAGGAGGGGGAGTTCGATCGCATCGGCAGCAGTCAGACACGAAAAGCGGACGTCCGGGTTATCGCAGCCACGAATCGCAATCTCGATGAGGCGATCGAAGAAGGTCTCTTCCGGAGGGATCTGTTTTATCGCCTCGCAGTGTTCCCGATTCGCTTGCCTCCACTGCGAGAACGACGCCAAGATATTCCCGGCCTCGCCGATTACTTCCTGGCGAACGTGGCTCATCGACTTGGGCGAGAGTTCGCTGGTATTGACGCGGACTCTATCAAGCACCTGATCGCGTACAGCTGGCCCGGTAACATTCGGGAACTACAGAATGTCATGGAGCACAGTGCAATTCTTTCTGATGGCCCTCTCTTGCACGTGCCACCCATGCTCCTGTCGACGCACGTCATTCCGCGCCATTCATCCTCGAGTCTGAGCCATGCGATCGAATCCAGTGAGCGCCAGCTGATCGAACAGGCACTCGAGGAAAGCAAAGGTCGCGTGTACGGATCAACGGGTGCAGCGAGTCGTCTCGGCGTTCCGTCGTCGACGTTGGAGGCCAAGATCAAGCGCCTCCGAATCAACAAGCATCAGTACCGCACGTCGGCCCCCTGAGCGACGCGACGAACTGCGCGTTGCGTTGCGTGCAGGTCTATCACTCTAGGTCCGCGTGTGACGCAGCAGTCCTGGGATCAAGAGCCATAGCACCGTCTCGTTTACCGCCGCAGTGCGCGGGCGGCTTGCGCACCACGTCAGATCGCAAATTTCTGAAACGGCGCAAACGCTTACCTGCACAGCCGCAAAACAGGCCGAAAAGCATCAAGCGCGCGGGTACATCTCTTGATCTTGACTGTGACATGGAATCACACAAGACCAGCCGACTCGATGCGCACGCACCCTACGACGACGGCCTCTCGGCGTTCCTGGGCCTGCGCCCTCGTCTCTTCGGCATCGCCTACAGAATGCTGGGAAGCGCAGCGGAAGCCGAAGACATTGTGCAGGACGTCTGGGTGCGCTGGCAGACGACAGATCGGAGTGTCGTTCGGAATGCTGCGGCATTTCTCGTGACGACAGCGACACGATTGGCGATTAACGTCCTGCAGTCGGCACGCTCACGCCGGGAGACGTGTGTCGGGCCCTGCCCGCCGGAAACAGTTGATACCACTCCCGACCCTCGATTGAGAGCGGAGCAAGGGCAGGCATTGGCGGTTGGAGTTGAGTTGCTGCTGGAAAGGCTGACGCCCACTGAACGAGCCGCGTACATCCTTCGCGAAGCATTCGACTATCCGTATCGTGACATCGCGAATGTTCTTCGGCTCGGCGAGGCTAACGCGCGGCAAGTGGTGACTCGAGCGCGACACCACGTCGCAAGTGGCCCAAGGATGGCCGCACATTCGTCAGAGCCCGGACGTCTTCTTGAAGCGTTCATCGTCGCGGCTCAGCAGGGCGAGGTCGACGACCTCGAGGGTCTCCTCGCTTCCGACGTCGTTTCCATCTCAGTCCGTGCGGCCGCGGCATGACGTCACAACGCGGCTCGGCATCCGGTCAATGGCTGATAGAAACGAGCGACTACAGATCGGGATCACAGCAAGCCTGGCTGGAGGAACGTCATGCAAAGCACAGCACCGTCGGCGCCGTTGCGAGGGAGCGACACACTTGCGCCGGAAGCCACAGTTCGATCGCTGATGGCCAAGGATCTTGCGGGAGATCCGGCCAGGGAACTCTCTTTGATCACCGTCGAGTACCCGCCGGGAAGCGCAGATCCAGCGCATACACATCATGCGCAGGCGCTCGTCTACGTGTTGGAGGGCACCATCGAAATGCAGGTGAAAGATGGTGCGCCCGTCACGTTGTCGCCCGGCCAGACTTTTTATGAGGGACCGGACGACGTGCACATCGTTGGCCGAAACGCGAGCCAGACGGCGCCAGCCAAGTTCCTGGTGTTCCTGGTGAAGGGCAAGGGTGCACCTCTTTTTACGCCGGTCAAGTGAACTGCGGCGGTCAACTCACACAGGAAGGGGCTTCAACCATGAAACTCGTAATCATCGGCGGCACCGGCCTCATCGGCTCAAAGCTCGTGACCAAACTGCGGGAACACGGCCATGAGGCGGTGCCCGCATCGCCGGACACAGGCGTCAACACGCTGACCGGCGACGGCCTGGCTGAAGTCCTTCAGGGTGCGTCTGTCGTGGTCGACGTGTCGAACTCTCCGTCTTTCGAAGAGAAGGCGGTGATGGCGTTCTTCACCACCTCCACGCAAAATCTGCTCAACGCCGCCGCCGCGGCCGGCGTCAAGCACTACGTCGCGCTGTCCGTGGTGGGAACCGAGCGGATACGCGACAGTCCCTACTTCCGCGCGAAGAACGCTCAGGAGTCGCTGATCAGGAGTGCCGGGATCCCGTACTCGATCGTCCACGCGACGCAGTTTTTCGAATTCGTCAAGCGGATCGCCGATGACGCCACCGTCGGAACGACGGTTCGCTTGCCAGCGGTGCTCATTCGGCCGATGGCGGCGGATGACGTCGCGAAGGCGGTCGGCCGGATCGCGGTAGGCCCGTCAGTGAACGGCATCGTCGAAGTGGCCGGTCCGCAACAATTCCGTTTCGACGAGCTGATCCGCGAGGGGCTTGCCGCGCGAAACGACCGCCGGGAAGTGGTCGTCGATCCCCACGCGCGGTACTTCGGGGCCGAGCTCGGCGAGCGCTCGCTGATTCCTGGCGACAGCGCGCGGCTCGGCGAGATCCGTTTCGATGAGTGGCTGAAACAGCCGGCCGTCTAGCGCTGAGAGCGATCACCAACCGTCATGGACGCCGAGAGTTCGACGCGGGAAGCAACCGCACTGGCAGAGGCTGGTCGGCCGGGGAGTCCGGCCGACCGATCGGCGGTCGTTAAGAGCAGAGCCACGATCGCACTGCGCGTCCGTGGAGAGTTCGCCGAGATGCCTGGACTGCGCCTCACTGTCCCGCAGGCGGCCCGCTTGTTCGGCATCGACCCGGACGTCGCCCATGCGGTGCTCGATGAACTACGCGTCGCCTCGGTCCTGACCTACTCGAATCGAGGGACCTATTCGCTGGTCGCGACTTCCGCTACAGGCCGCTGCGCGCAGAGGCGGGACGGAGACGCAACAATGGCTGGCAGCTTTGGGACATCACGGAGCAATGGCTCGTTGACGAGCGCATCCGCCGACCGCCTCACGTGCTTGCTTCGCCACTGGACCTGGGCGGACGAGGCAAGAGCGCGCTTCGAACAGGAATTGGCCGACGGGTGGGACTACAACGAGGAACCAGTCGCAGATCACCCCTTCGGTGCCTACTACCACTGGTGCGCGCTGTTGTGCGGTCTTACCGAAGCCGCACTCGAGCATGGGCTGCTGTCGCCGTGGCAACTGGAAGCGATCCGGGGGGACCTCGAAGGCAGTCTGCCTGGGTTGCGCGCATGTCGCCAGTTGCTGGTCGTGATTCCGGCTTCGCTGGAAGAGCAGCCCCGTGTGGTGGACTTGCTGCGTGATGACGAGACACTCGGACGGTTGCGGCGAGTTCACGAAGCGTTCGGTGAAGCCCTGCGTGAGGAGCGGATGTCGCGCGAAATTGATTCGCTCGATCACTAAGGCTCAGGCTGACGTCCGAGAGGGAAGAACCATGCAATCGATGCCGTCGCGAAACCATGAACGATCGATACGCGTACCCAGGCGCTCTGACATCTACGGCAGGCCGGACCTTTACGACATGGAGTACGAGGGCGCCAGTAATCAGGACGCGCACTTCTTCGCTCGCTTGCTGGCGCGCGTCCGCCCGCGTCGCGTACTGGAACTGGCGTGCGGCTCGGGCCGGGTCACCTTCACACTGGCCGGGGCCCTGCCCAACGCTGAGATCGTCGGCGTGGACTCGTCGATTGAGATGCTCGGCCAGGCGGCAGCTGCGCGGGATGCCACTGAGTCACAGGTGCGGCAGAGAGTGTCGTTCGAAAAAGGCGATATGCGCAACTGGCCAGGCTCGGGCCACGCCTTCGACGCGGTCATCGTTGCCTGCTGTTCGGTATCGCATTTGCTCACGCTCGATGATCGGTGTCGCACCTGGGCCACCGCGTTTCGCTTGCTCCGCCCTGGCGGCGTCTTCATTCTGGATGTCCGCGTGCCCGACCTGGCGACGCTGGCCGAAGCGCAACGCGTGCGACCACGCGCGTTCGTGGATCTGGACATCGACACCGCGCGCAGAACGGCTGGAGAGGATGAACGGTTGCTGCGCGGCACCGCCACGACCTACGAGCCCCATCTGCAACGCGCTGACGTGCGCCTGATCTATGACCGCTTCGACCAAGGCGCGCTAGCCGAGCGCCTCGTCACCGACTTCGCGAGCCACATCTACTTTCCGGCCGAACTCGAGCTGTTGTTCCGGTCGGCGGGCTTTGAGATCTCGCACCAGTACGGCGACTATCGGTTCGTGCGCGTCGACCGCGCGTCGCCTTATGTGGTGACCGTGGCACGCAGGCCACGTCGGTCAGGGCGACGCCCGGACAAAAACAATCGACGTAGCGCACTTCGGTTTGAACAAGTCAACCGGCTCGGCGAAAAGCGTGTGAACACCACACTGGAGGCGTAAAGGCAACCTTGAAGGATCTGCGGAAAGGCAATATGCGGCTGTCCCGGCTAGGGGGCCTGTCGGCGCATCGGGAAAATGGCGGTTCGTAATTTGAGGAAACAACCATGCCACACACAATCAAGACCATGATCGACCCGGCCGACGCAGTGATGCTGCTGATCGACCACCAGAGCGGACTCTTCCAGCTCGTCAAGGACATCGACATGCTCAGGCTGCGTCACAATGTGAGCGCACTTGCGAAAGTGTCGAGGCTTGCAAAGCTTCCAACCTTCACGACGGCATCGGTTCCCGACGGTCCCAACGGGCCGTTGATTCCCGAGATCCATCGGTACAACCCGGAGGCGATCCACATACCGCGCACCGGCCAGATCAATGCCTGGGACAACCCGAAGTGGGTCGAGGCGATTGAGAAGACGGGGCGCAAGACGCTGCTCATCGCGGCCACGCTCACCAGCGTCTGCTTGTCGTTCCCGACGCTGAGCGCCCTCGCGGCTGGCTACCGGGTCTTCACGATCATCGACGCCTCGGGGAACTGGTCGTCCATGGCAACCGAGATCACGCTGGCACGTGTCGTACAGGCGGGCGCCATGCCTATCGATACCTATGCCGTTATCGCCGAGTTGATGAGCACGTACGACCGGGCCGACGCGATGGAGTTCGTTGACGCGTTGGTCGATCACGTCGTGCCGCAGTACCGCCTGCTTATAGAGTCCTTTGACAGGGCCAATTCCGTGAAGGACAAGGTGGCGTAGAGGTCCACCGCACATCCCGACGGGAGCGTGCCGAGTGCAGGAGTTGACGACCGCCGGCTTCGATTCGCTGTGGCCTGCCTACGTACGCGGACTGACCGATCTGCAATGGGCGAGGGGGAGATGACGGCGGCGGAGTTTCGAAAACTGCTCGATCATCCAGGAATCGTCGGCAGAACAGTGAGAGGGGCGTTGTCACACCTGCAGCTCGCCCGTTCGCGGAGCTTGAGCGGAGATCACGCGTCGGCTCAGAAAGTCCCACGAGGATTCCCTTGGACTCTGGAAGGACCCCGATCCGGACGCTCCTGCCTATCGCGAGGCCAAAGCCGAATACTCGGCGCTTCTCAAAGGTGTCGCTCGAACGGTCCGACACCGGTCGACTGCTGGCGAGCCAAGGAGCAATGTCATGTCACAGCCTGTGCCAAGTATCGACTTCGCCAATCTCCCTACACCCCAGGAAGGCATTCTTGTAACGGTGTTCATCACCGTTCGCAAGGTGGCGGGATCCCGTGACTTCTATTCGCGCGTCCTGGGCGGCACCGTCGTCATGGACGAGAACCCTTGCATCGTGAAGCTGTCCAATTCCTGGATCATCATGAACCCGGGCGGGCCACCCACTCCGGACAAGCCAGATATCTCGGTCGTCGACTACCAGCCCGGCAACACGACCTCAATGTTCATCAATTTGCGTGTCGCGGACATCCAAGCCTGCTACGAGGAGTGGAAGGCGAAAGGGGCGGAGTTCGTGACGCCGCCGATCGACCGGGGAGCGGAAATCCGCTGCTACATGCGAGACCCAGACGGCTATCTCATC
>Ga0075421_100001691_pt1 | contig 26000 bp, 31 predicted proteins | sample SoiMetdeltSBSDD5_FD_75292 | JGI IMG/M metagenome (GOLD analysis project Ga0075421, IMG submission 75292) | Bulk soil microbial communities from a Populus tree surrounding site in Tennessee, USA - Soil MetaG P. deltoides SBSDD5 | ecosystem: Environmental > Terrestrial > Soil > Tree plantation... | reverse complement strand
TCTTAGAAAAGGGTGTTTATTGAATTTTTAGTAAAGCCATATTAGCCATGGATGTCAAGTTACTGTCGGAGAGAGATATATATGAGCACCGAACGGAAGAACCCCTTCAAGCGCGACCAAGCGCTAAATGATGCCACATCTGGTCAGCTGGGCGAGGAGCCAAGGCCGGAACCATATCCGGAAAAAGACCCACGCATGGAAGCAGCGCGCAAAAGGTCAAAGCAGATTTAGCACATATTCACATACACGGGATGTGTGAATATAGGTAGCTCTTGTAACTAATTACGGAGCTTGGCTTCTACTTTTTTCCTTTTTCGCTATGTCAGTCTTCTCTTTTATGGGCATCCTGCGCAACCATTGTGTGGTGGTGCGTCACATCCTTCAATCTTTCACAGCTATTGCAGATCCATGAAATTGACTCCATGCAGACATTACAGTGCAAAACTGGTATAAGGTATCGTCCGCATGACCTACAAGAAGTATTCATTTAGCTTATAATCAAAAAGATATGTTTGAACATTATTGTATAACAATATTGATAGTTTCTGTGCATATTTACTATTCATAAAGCTGCACGTCTAGTAACGATCAAAGTGTAGCACGATTGTGTAGTTGAATTCATTTTTATGACCACTCAGTCAGACGGCTATAATATCTGTGATTCAGGCCTCCGCCCCTCCGGAAGGCTCCGCTGAAGAAAAGTAGAACTCCTTTATTTTTCCAAAGCAGCTTTTTCTCAGTTGTAGTTTTTTATGTGATACGTATCGCAATTGCTACATAATTCTTGCCTGACATAAATATTTGTGTCATCTTGTAGATTATGCCATACTTTTTCTCCAGCATTTTGAACACTTTCAGCTTCTCTTCTTCGCTGGCTATCCTTGCTTCTCCTTTGACCCACTTGCCCTTCACGCTGCCGCGCATATCGCATGGAGCTATCTGCACAGACGGATTATTGCGTATACGCTTGTACTTGCCTGTGTCGTCAGAGGTCCGCACGTATAATATGCTACCATCACCACTACTGCTTTCGACAAACCACACAGGTGTCCTGACTCCTCGTCCATCCTTTCTGTAGGTTTCAAGGTTGATGTATTTCTCACCAGCAAGATGCAACAATTTTTCTCTACTGCTCTGCTATTATCTTGATCAATCTTCAATATAAGAATAAAAAAGAAGGATCAGGCACTTGCAGAAGCATTATTTTATCTCAATAAATTGTTTTTAGCCAATGCTGCCTCATAGATCATATCTGTATTTGCAATGACAATATATGTAGTCAAGGCCAAGCCAAAAGAGGATCTCAGGGCAGATCTTAGTCAAGAGCTCAGCTCGGGCAAGATATCAAGTCTCAGACCATTTGGAGAGGAGCTGCATCACGGCCTAGAGAATGCAAGAATGTTTGATGGGTACGCATACTGGGTGGAAGAAGATTATTGCTCCCCGCCGCTTGCAATGGAAAGGAGAAGTGTGCTGGATCGCTATTTCGACGAAATCACAGTAGAGCAAGTTGAATCAGATGAAGAAGGATGGAATAGGATCAAGGACAGACCCATGCTTTGGAAGTGACACACATTCATTTCCCCATATAGCTGTATAATATATGGAATATAACGAGTAAAAATATACGACCAGTTGGAATCCAAAAAGTGGCATAGAGTAGCCTTTTTCTTCTTTCTTCGTCTTATCAGCAGACAGAGAGAGAAGATATATGAATGCAGTCATATGCGTGTATGTGGCGTGCGGTGTCTGATTCTGGTTGGTTAGTAGGCGACCTAACTGTTAGTGATAACAATTCTAATTCCAAGCAGGCAGCCTTGTCCTACAGGCAACTAAGTAGGATCGGAAGATCCAATAAGATGCAACAGATTTGCGTGCCAAAAAATAAGGAAAAAAGATTAGATGGTGTCCTTACCTTCCAGATGTGCCCTTAACATCCACGCCATCTTTTCATGTTTTTCTACTGCTTGCAGGAAAAAGTCATTTGTTGCCATGTCTTCTAACTCTTCAGCTTCATCAGCGTTCTTCCTAAGCGTCTTGATTATTGTTTCATGATCCTTTAGCAGGTTTGATATCATTGTCTGTGCGTCAGGATTTTGACCAGGGTCTTCGTTGATGCTTGAGTAGCGGGCAAACTCGTCAAGCGTGCCAAGCGACTTGCCGCCAAGCTGCCTTGCCCTTTCTGCTATTTCGTCTACCATTTCATCGAGGATTTCATACTGCTCTTTGAAGAACTCGTGCAGCTGATGGAAGCGAGGTCCTATAACATTCCAGTGATACTTCCTTGTCTTTGTGTAGAGAACATACTCGTCACACAGACGCATATTAAGCGTCTCGACCAGCTTTTTACGAGCATCATCTTTTACTCCAATATCTGTCTTAACGTCTTGCTTCATTATTGCTGCTGTAGATGTCGCACTACCACTATTTTTTGATGCCATAATGATGATAAAGCACACAAAATTATATATGAGATATATAATAATGAGGCAGACAGCTTTATTACATTGAGTGCCTACCACTGCTGCCAAATATGGCAGTGCGTAGGAAAAAAAGCAGAGTGACTGCCCAAGATATCGATACGCTGTTTCGATTGGCCGAACTCTATAACATGGACTATGATTTCCAGGCTGCTGAGTGGTTCTGGGGTCAGTTCTATGAAAAGACGATCGAAGAGTTCACAAGTAAATACCCGCATGGAAGCAGAGAGTATCAGTTCTTTGAAAGGATCACGTCAAAGTGGGAGCTTGCAGGCTTGCTTGTGGAAAAAGGATTCCTAAACGCTGATCTATTTTTTGACAGATATGGAGCACTTCAGGCTGAATGGGATAAATGCAAACCAATAATCTATGGTCTTCGGGAAAAGTGGAACGAGCCACGGCACCGCGAGAACTTTGAACTTTTGGCAGAGCTTGGCCGCAAGTGGCAGGAAAAGCACCCACCAAAGGTATAACTTAGGATATCAGAGAGGAGTGCCAGCATGGTTGTTGTTGTTGCGCATGATCGCCGGAATAACTGGTAGATGGCACTGGGAAAGCATCTCCACTGTTTTGCAATGATTATCGAAGACCAAACATTGCATGAGACAGCGATAGACGCTAAACAATATTTTGAAGCAGCTACTGCTCCAACTAGAACTGTTATTGCAATACTCCTTTTTTGCCTTCCAACCGATTCAACTCGTGAGCTAGAAAATCAGCAGAATTACCAGTGTCTTGATTTGAATATAACAGATGAAAAGAATCCATATAGTTATCTATTGATTAAGCAATATGTAACATCATAATAATGCGAGTATGGGATATTGAGGCGAAGTTACTATGCAACAACCATTTGTTAGGAGAGCATAGGGAAATCCATGCAATCTGGACGATTTTAACTGAAAATAAGAAGGGATATTCGCATCACCCTGAGACTTTACGCTGGAAAGGCAAGCTATTGGCACTTTACAACAGACATGAAACGGCAGCAGCAGAAATGATCAAACGCGGCTTTAATCACAAGAGCACTCTGAAAAAGGAGTTGGCTTCTGGCTCCAACATGCAATCTCTTTTTGTTGATCAACCAACTAGGCAGCGAATGATCTTGCGAAATAAGAGATGTAAATGCAAGTTATAAGACTATGAGCTCTTTTTAAAACGTCATCGACGAGCAAACCAACTGTGCAGACAGAATTATGCACAATGATGTTCAATTTATGCATAGACCTTCGCACAAAAATTTGAACTATGCAGTAACATCTTCGTCATGAAGTTACAATTTATTATCAAGAAAGCCTTGCATAATTATCATATGCAACCGTCAGATATTGAGGACATCCTACCACCGGAGAAAATAGCATTCATCGCCTACAACTTAGGTATTTTTGAATCAGTTCAGAAGTTTGGCAACCTTATTACCAGTAGCAAGATAACTGGTGGGATGGATCCAGTCAAGGTAGCGGAGCTCCTTGAGGAAACGCGTGCATTCTATGACGCAGAGATGATAGCACAACTTATCAATGGGATGCTGGCGCAGAGGGCGAGCATGGATCTTCCTTCTCCCCTGACAATTGGGAGGGTCACAGCAGGCGAAGTAGACTATGTCATCAGGCAGCTAAAGGCAGCAGGCATATCCATTAATAAATAGCACTACAACAACAACCACCACAACTATAATCGTCGGTATCAACATGAACAACAACCAGATGGGGGCTCAATCAATTCCTTGCTTGCATGCTTGTTTGCTGTATACGCATGTATTACAATTTTTTAAGCTATTTCTGAAACAGACTCATGTGGTTACTAATAATATTGATAATTGTCTGACTGATAATTCTTCAGTCGGTTTTCGCTAGAGTAGAAATTCAAAATATTAAGATACTTGCAGAATTGCATTAGCTTATGGGTCTGATAACATGGATAGCAATTGCAGTGATAGCCCTAGTAGTTATCGGACTTGGAGCGGGCGTCTTCTTTTCAGGATTGATAAGGGGTGCTGAAATAATTGGAAATAACCCTGCAGTGCAAAACGTTACTCAAGAGGCCAAAGAATTTCTCAACAGTAACATTCAGGGGAGCGGCGACAGCTCCAGTGTCTTGGTAATAACCACTAGTGAGGCAAAATACAGAATCGGTGAGCCGGTGGCAATTACAATCAAGAACATAGGCGATGAGACACTGACCTTTCCTGATTCGGCAGGGGGTCTAAAGATTCAGAACATGAACACAGGACAGATGTACAACGTTGTTGCGGCCCAAGTAACAACTGAACTGGAACCTGGGGCATCGAGAACGATAACTTGGAATCAAGAGGACGGCAACGGCAACAATGTTCCAACTGGCGATTACACTGCCACGGTGCAGACTATATTATCATCATCATCATCATCATCAGCTCAGAGTGTCTCAGCACAGGTTAGCTTCGAAATTACAGAATAAGCACGGCTCCACTGATGACTGTAGTCCACAGACCATCTTTGTGACCCTCTGCTGACTGGGTAAAGTTCTGTGTTCGGTAGATCTTGTTTGATAGCCTCCACTGCTCCTCTTTTTCATTCCATGCAAGGCTTGGATCGTTTGGCAGCCCAAGAATAGTTGCAAGCATTTCCATTGCCATATCCTCGGCATAGTCACCTGCCTTTTGTGCAGTTTCGCCGGTAGCGTGATGCTCTGACAGGTATCCGTGCTGGCTCTCATCCGCAGGTCTTGCCAGACCTATTGATGCAGCAATAGGCCTGTTGGGCTCGTTAGTGGCAGACCTTGCCATTATTGTAAATACAATCTGTCCAGGCTGCAAGTATCTTCTCCCTTCCTGGCGGCTGACAATTTTACAACGCGGAGGGAGGATGCTTGATACTGACACCAGATTGAGGTCTGCTATTTCGGCATCTCGCAGGGCGAGCTCAAAGCTTGTCAAATAGTCCTTGTGAATGCCTCTGCCCTTAGTGAAAAAAACCCTCGAGGGGACATTGCGCATAGGATTGGCAGTATCGAGATCTTGTTGTTTCATGCACAATCTCTGGCATACAAGTCAAATTAGAATTAAAATGATATTATCATTAATATTGCAACTATATAGCACAGCTGGCGGCTAGATCGGAGCGTTGAAGATCAGCGCGATGCCAGTTGGTAAGGAGTTCACGGTAAAAGTAATGGGCATAATCAATACCAGCCCTGAATCCTTCTACAAGGGCTCTGTCAAGCGGGACGAACAGGAAATAGCAGCAACAGCAAGGCAAATGCAAGAGGATGGCGCTCATATGATCGACATTGGTGGCATGTCGACTGCGCCTTATGTGCAAACGCGCATTGTCTCAATCGAAGAAGAAACAAGAAGAGTCACAGAGGCGATCAAGGCTGTCAAGAGTGCCTGCGACTTGCCGATTTCGGCAGACACACCAAGGGCAGCCGTTGCAAAAGAAGCGATAGCAGCCGGTGCAGACACAGTCAACGATGTAACTGGACTAAAATATGATAGCAAGATGGCAGATATCGCAGCAAAAGCTGGCGTGTCTATGATAATTGGCGCATACAGCAAAGCACCTGCTACTGGCAAATTGGTCAGTACACTCGAGGCATTGAAGAAAAGCATAAGATTGGCAAGTGAGGCGGGTATCAAAGATGTAATGATTGACCCATCAATAGGCTTCTTCCGTCAAGAAGGGAAAAATCCCTTTTTCACGAAAATGACAGACAGGCCATGGTATGCACGTGATATTGAAATCCTATCCAACCTGCACAAGCTTGCCACGCTCAGGAAGCCGATCTGTGTTTCAGTTTCGAGGAAGTCTTTCATTGGGTACCTGCTGAACCTGAATTTGGCAGAAGATCGCCTGATACCATCAATAGCATGTGAAATGATCGCTGCTCTTAATGGTGCAAATATCATCAGAACACATAACGTTCGTGAAACAGTGCAGGCAGTAACGATGCTGCAATTGTTGAGAACATAGGTTGGCAAACGCTTATAATGCTTCAGAGCTGTTACACCTCAAGGAAATAGTTGGACATTGTACAGGGTCTGACATTCGATGACGTACTTCTCGTTCCTAAACGGTCGCCGATAATTTCCAGATCTCAAACAAACCTGCGCACTAAGCTGTCACGCAACATCACACTCAATATACCAATTATAAGCGCTAACATGGACACCGTCACGGAATCAGGCATGGCAATTGCCTTGGCAAGAGAAGGCGGTATTGGAATTATTCATCGATTTATGACAATAGAGGATCAGGTAGACGAGATCCTGAGGGTCAAGCGCTCAGAGTCAGTCATGATAGAGCAGCCATATACTATCAAACCTGATCTGACAGTGGCAGAAGCAAGAAAGGTTATGGAGGAGTACAGCGTCTCGGGCCTGCTTGTCGAAGAGGGAGGCAAGCTTCTCGGTATAATTACAAGGCGCGACATTACGTTTGAAGATAACAACAAACTCAAGGTGTCAGAACTCATGACAAAGGATGTCATCACTGCCAAGGCAGGCATTACTATAGATCAGGCAAAGGAGATTTTGCACAATAAAAGGATAGAAAAGTTGCCGGTGGTTGATGACAAAAAGCACATCGTCGGGCTTATTACCAGCAAGGACATCTTGAAAATGGAGCAGTATCCGTATGCATCAAAGGACAGGAAAGGCAGATTGCTTGTAGGCGCTGCAGTCGGCGTCAAGGGAGACTATTTAGAGCGTACAGAGGCGCTGCTCGAGGCAAGTGCAGATATTATTGTAGTCGACATTGCGCACGGCCACAGCGAAAATGCTATCAACACTGTACACATGATCAAAAAGGCGTTTCCTAACTGCGAGCTCATTGCAGGCAATGTCGCTACAGGCGAAGGCAGCCGTGACCTCATCAAGGCCGGTGTAGATGCAGTAAAGGTAGGAGTAGGATCAGGCTCGATATGCATAACAAGAGTCGTGACAGGCTCAGGAGTGCCGCAACTGACCGCAGTAATTGACAGCGTCAAAGTTGCACGCGATCATGAGGTACCCATAATATCTGACGGTGGCATACGCAACTCTGGTGACATTACTAAGGCGTTAGCTGCAGGTGCATCTTCAGTAATGATAGGAAGTCTATTTGGTGGAACAGATGAGAGCCCAGGCAAGACCCTTGTCAAGAATGGCAAAAAATTCAAGATGTATCGGGGCATGGCGTCATTTTATGCATCACTTGGTAGGAAATACCGCGAAGCGGGACCTCAGGTAGTAGACTCTGATGACCTTAACGATTATGTCCCAGAAGGTGTTGAGGCTATGGTCCCATACAATGGAAGCGTAGTAGAAATCATAAGACAGATGGCAGGCGGCCTGCGGTCGGGGCTCAGCTATTGCGGTGCAAAAACGATTCCTGAGATGCAAATGAATGCCGAGTTCATCAAGATTACATCAGCAGGATATATCGAGAGCCAGTCGCATGACGTCGATCTAATGTAATTGGTGTGGCTGTTGCCCATTGGAGTGCCATAAAGCACTATATATGTAGCACCACACTTCGGCATTTTGTATGCTGGCAAGCAAGGTCTTTTACATAGCCATTGCAGCGGGAATAGTGTTCATTGCCATTGGCATAGCGTCAAGTGTCTATTCCAATGTACCAGTAGATGTCCCACTTGACAATACTATCAGGCCTGGAACAGTGGACGTAATTACTCCGGATATGAACGTAGGGAGCACTGCAAGCATTTCGGTGAGCGGCACTACATTTCATATTGAGATCAGAGATCCGGATGGCCAAGTAATTGAGTCAAGAAGCGGCAATTCCTCCTTCAGTTACGACCTGACTGCACAAAAGGCCGGCGAGCACAGGATAACGATTAACAACACAGGCACTTCAGATCTTACAATTGCAGGTCATGCGCAGACAAAATCAAGCCCTCTGGGTCTGGTCGGCGCGCTTATGCTTATAATAACTGGCATAATAACGATAGGAATAGGGTTGCGCTTCAGGCGCCACTAGTGAAACTCAGCCTTTTTGTAAGAACCAAGTATCTTGATGTAAGATGTCTTTGGTTTTATTGACAGGAGTGCTTCACACACAGCCTTGTTCTGTAGGTGACCTTCAAAGTCTACATAAAAGTTGTATTCCCAAGGTGTCTCCTTGGTTGGCCGCGATTCTATTTTAGTCAGATTTATTTTGCGTATCGCAAACTCACCCAAGATACCAAAGAGCGCGCCAGGGACATGCCGGACTGAAAATATGATCGAGGTCTTGTGGTGGTGGCCGCTATCAGGCAGATCGCTTTTTCCACTCTTTTTCTTTTTCGGCGAAAGCACAAAGAACCTAGTATAATTGTTCTTCCTGTCCTCTATACCTTCATCAAGTATCTCCATATCATACAATTCCGCTGCTCTCTTGCTTGCTATGGCAGTAGAATCTGCCATCTTGTTCTCCTTTATCATCTTCGCTGCGCCGGCTGTGTCATAAGTTGGCATCGGCTTGAGCCCTTTATTTTGAAGATATGCTCTGCATTGCGCAAGCGCTTGTGGATGCGAATACACATACCTGATCATTTTTGCATCTCTGTTTGCAATAAGACAGTGTCTAACGCGTTGGTAGATCTCGCCTACGACATTCATTTTAGTCTGGAGCAACAAGTCATAGATCTCATTGATGCTTCCCTCTATCGAGTTTTCCAATGGTACTACAATATACTCCACTTTGCCATTCTCTGCAGCGTCAAATACATCCTGAAAGGACTTGAGCGGCAGCAGTTTGACGTCGGGGAAATACTGTAGAGTAGCCATTTCGCCATAAGCTCCTCGCTCACCCTGAAAGGCAACCTTTGGTGCCATGCTGTTATTATTGTTATTATTATATTACTACTAGTAATACTACACTCTACTTACTTGCTTTGTGTATCAGGCGAAATGTTTCCTTGCCATAGTCATGTGTCAGCTTGCGTTCTTCAAATGCACCGCACTCAACGCATTTTATCGTGTTTTCATTGGTGCGCACGGTATCTCCGCCGCACATAAAGCACAGGGCATAGAGCACTCCATACTCTTTTTCTGCAAGCGTAAGGTGCACCGTCGAGTTGAGCAGGCTGACAACTCTACCCCTTACGATGTCGCCTGTGTGAAAGATGGCACGTCTATCACCACCCCTTCTGTCCCTGTCTCCGCGGCTTCCAACCCTTGCTGAGGCAATGGCAGAAAACCCTGCATCAGATCTCTTGTCATTTATGTATAGGATCTTGACAGAGACCATGCTACTAAACAGCATATCGACATACCCGACAATGGTATCGCCCACCTTTGGCAGCATCGGCGAGTTCTTTTGGTCAACCTTGACAATTCTGCGTTTTAGATCATAAACTTTTGTTCCGACAGCTGCTGACCGCACCGTCCCATCGGAAGCAATGTAAGTATTCTTGCCTCCCTCAAATTCCTCGATGGATGCAATGTGCTCACCCGGTAGCATCGGCTTGTTGTCCTCTTTTATCATGATTTCAATGACTGGAGCTTGGAGGAAAGTTATAATTCTTTAGAGGTTTAGATTTTTAGAATTATTTGTATGGGATTATTGCAAAACTTGCATTTGTAATCATCTATGGGCCGAAAGATAACAAAGGTATAAAGAGCGGTATTTCCAAGGTGTTGGTGTGAGCCAGAATAGCCTGTCCCTAAAGGTACTTGAAGCGTATACCAGAGATGTTGGTCGTGGAGTAGCAAGAATCGACTACGACTCAATGGATTCGCTGGGCGCGTCAACGGGAGATGTTATTGAAATCAGAGGCAAGCGCAGGACGGTTGCTAAATGTCTACCGCTTTATCCTTCTGATGAGGGCAAGGGCATTATCAGGGTGGACGGCCTTGTCAGGAACAATGCTGGCATTGCGATAGGCGATACTGTAATTGTCAGGAAGATAAAGGCAGTCCCGGCCGAAAAAGTGATTGTGGCACCTCTTGAGGCTATACCGCCAATAGATGAGCGCTATCTGGCAGATGCTCTTGAAAGCGTACCGCTAATCAAAGGTGATAACGTGATGGTTCCATACTTTGGCGGCAGGCTGACATTTCAAGTAATTGGTGTCACGCCGGCTGCAGATGCTGTTCTAGTCACACAGAAGACGATATTCCACATCGCAGAAAAGGGTGAGACTCTCAGAGGAGTTCCGCAGGTAACATACGAGGACATCGGTGGCCTAAAAGATGAGATCCAAAAAGTTCGAGAAATGATCGAGCTTCCGCTCAGGCACCCGGAGATATTTGAGAAACTGGGTATAGAAGCGCCAAAAGGAGTATTGTTGTATGGCCCTCCAGGCACAGGCAAGACGCTTCTGGCCAAGGCTGTTGCAAACGAAAGCAACGCTCACTTTATCAGCATCTCAGGACCGGAAATCATGAGCAAATTCTACGGAGAATCAGAAGCTAGGCTGAGAGAAATATTCAAAGAAGCAAAGGAAAAGGCGCCATCAATCATATTTATAGACGAGATCGACTCTATTGCTCCAAAACGCGAAGAGGTTACAGGCGAGGTAGAAAGAAGAGTGGTGTCGCAGTTGCTGTCACTGATGGACGGCCTTGAAGCTAGGGGAAAAGTCATTGTCATTGCAGCCACAAACAGACCAAATGCACTTGATCCTGCTCTGAGAAGACCAGGCAGATTTGACAGAGAAATTGAAATTAAAGTTCCAGATAAGCGCGGTAGGCTAGAGATACTGCAGATACATACGCGCAACATGCCACTTGACACTGACGTCGATCAAGATAGGATCGCAGCAGTGACTCATGGATTTGTCGGCGCAGACCTAGAATATCTCTGCAAAGAGGCAGCAATGAAGTGTTTGAGGAGGGTATTACCAGAGCTTAATCTTGAAGACGAAAAGCTATCACCAGAAGTGCTCAACAAGCTGATAGTCACCATGAGCGACTTTGAACATGCAATCAAGGAAGTGATGCCATCTGCCATGAGGGAAGTATACCTTGAGTCGCCAGATATTCCCTGGTCTGCAATTGGTGGATTAGAAGAGGTGAAGCGTGAACTTCAGGAGGCAGTTGAGTGGCCGCTGAGATATCCTGATCTCTATGCAAAGCTTGGACACACCATGCCAAAAGGTCTCCTAATGCATGGACCATCAGGAACAGGCAAGACATTACTGGCAAAGGCAGTAGCAACAGAGTCTGAAGCTAACTTTATCAGTGTAAGAGGACCCGAGCTACTGAGTAAGTGGGTCGGCGAGTCAGAGCGCGGCATCAGGGAGATATTTCGAAGAGCAAGGCAGGCAGCTCCATGCGTTGTGTTCTTTGACGAAATCGACTCGATTGCGCCAACAAGGGGTATGGGAGGCGACAGTATGGTGACAGAACGAGTTGTGTCGCAGCTCCTGACAGAGCTTGACGGCATACAGGCGCTTTCAGGCGTGGTAGTGATCGCTGCAACCAACAGAGCAGATATGATTGACCCAGCGCTCTTGCGTCCCGGAAGGTTCGACAAGATAGTATTCGTCCCGATGCCGGACAAAGTAGCAAGACAAAGAATACTAGAGATACATGCAAAAGACAAACCAATTGGGCCAGATGTGGACTTTGCTAAGATCTCGGAGATGACGGAAGGCTTTAGCGGAGCAGACACAAGTGCGGTAGCAAATACAGCAGTCTCACTCGTGCTACACGAATATCTAGCAAAGTACCCGACGCCGGAAGAAGCAGCCAAACACGCGTCAGAAGCACATGTGTTGTTGCGCCATTTTGAAGAAGCCGTAAGGAAGATTAAGACACAGAGAGAAGGCAAGCCGACAGAAAAGGCAGTCCCGTATTACCGTTAAGCCAGCTGGCTTCTTCTTCCTTTACTTTTTTGTTGTCCATTTCTGAAAATTTATTTCCAACATATACACAGAGAAGAACTCTTTTTTGCTAGGGGGCAAATGTTTTTAAGTTATTGGTTTTATGATACACTAACTAAAAGAAATTGGTTGAAAATTCTCAAATCCAACTCGTAGAAAAACCAACAGCAGTTAACCTAAATCGCTTTGTTAAGCCCGTTGACATCAACAAACTAGTCGCACAGTATGGCACGCCACTTTATTTGATTGACGAGGATACACTTCATGCAAAAGCAAAAGAGCTACACAAAGCATATTCAAAGTTCAAGGGTCAGATCAAAGTAGCGTACTCGATCAAGGCTAACTTTACACCTGCAGTAGTCAAAACGTTCATGAAAGATGGCATGGCATTTGACCTGACATCGCTTGGCGAGCTCTACTTCATCAAGCAGTGCAAGGCAGACCCGGAGAATATAATCTATACAAGTGTCACAGAAGAGCTGGAAGAATACATTGAAGTGCTTCAAAGCGGCGTTAGAAGGATTGTCGTTAGTTCTTTCAATGGGATGACAAACTTAGCCAAGGCTGCAAGCAAGGTAGGAGGAGGAGCAGTACCACTGACAATGATACGTGTGAATCCAGAAGTGGGCGTCAAGGCCGAAGTTCGCGCTTCATATAGAAACAGCAAGTTTGGAGTACCATTCAACGGCGGAACCATAGATAGCGCCGCTAAGATGGTCAAGCATTTGATGGGAAGCGACCTCTTGAAGTTTGAAGGCTTTCATTTTCACCTAGGATCCCAAATCACTGACTTTTCGTGCTATACTCATGCGCTGGACAAAATGGATGCATTCATAACCAAGATGAAGAAGGAAAACCCTGCCTTCCAGTTCAACACATTTGACATTGGTGGCGGAACGCCAATATTCTACAATGACCCTGTACCAACGCCAGCACAGATGGCTGAAAACCATATTAGTAAGCTGAATCAGCTAGCGGAGACGCATGGTACATTTACTCTCATGATCGAAAGCGGCCGCTTCCTAGTAGCGGAATCGTCAATCCTTGTTTCAAGGATAGTGAATACCAAAGAATATAATGAGCACAAGATAGTGATTGTGGACGCAGGCTACCATATCCTACTTGATGCTGCATTACTAAAGCAAGAGTACCCACAAGAAGTAGTACCAGTAGTACCAGACAGCAAAGGTAAGACGACCGCACTTGCTACTGTAAAGAATATTCATCTAGCAGGAAGACTCTGCGATACATACGACGTCTTCCCGCTTTCGAAAGTGTCTGACCTAAACGAGTCGGAAGTTGGACGGTATGTATCGTTCTACAACGTAGGCGCATACTCTGTAGTATTCAACATGCCATTCCACTGTCAGACTAAACCTCCCATAGTGATGAAGGATAGCGACGGCAAGTTCAGGCTAGTAAGGAAGGGGACGACGTACGATCAGTTGTTCCGCGAAGAAGGCGGAGAGCTAGAGTAATAGTTTCCACTGCCTCAAATATTTTTGCTGGCGGGAACATTTTTAAATCAACAATTGCAGTGAGTGCAAGTGAGCGCTACCAAGAAAAAGATTCGCGCACATGTATTTATCAGAGGCAAGGTGCAGGGAGTTTATTTCAGGCAAAATACAAAACAAGGAGCGACTAAACATAGAGTCACTGGCTGGGTATGCAACTTGTTGGATGGTCGTGTGGAAGCAGTCTTTGAAGGTGACAAGATCGATGTCAACGAAGTAATAGAGTGGTGCCACATCGGCCCACCAAACTCCAGAGTGGATGACGTTGATGTGAGATTTGAGAAGTATACGGGCGAGTTTGCCAGCTTTACTATCAAGGATAATTAATTACTGAATTTTCTGGTATGCTTCAGCTATCTGCTTCTTTGCACGCTCTGCGTCTTCGATAGTCATGACCATGAGAGATACAGGTGGCGTACCTCTGCCATACCTTATCGATAATACCAAAGAGTCGCCACCAGTTGTTGGCTCTATGTCAAGAAATGTTCTGAAGTTCAGGGTCTTGGAATACACTATTCTGTGAGGCCTTACCTCTTCTATCACATTGCTGCCAAGAGATATCACAAATTTTCGTAAGTCGACCATTATTGGTCTAACTGGCTCTTTTAACTTTTCCAAGTGGCTTTCAAATGTAATGCGGCCAGGCCCAGTACCAAACATCGTATAATGATTGCAATGTCATCTCTTTTATGTGATTATTATTATATCCTGACCTTGATACCATTTCTCTTGAGGTATTTCTTTACCTTGTCGACTGTTGACTTTTCGTAGTGGAATATCGATGCGGCCAGCGCGGCGTCAACATCTGCCTTTCCAAACACATCGAGCATGTGGCGTGCCTTTCCGCAACCGCCAGAGGCAATTACAGGCACAGGTACTGATTTGCATATAGACTTTGTCAGCTCTATGTCATAGCCATTCTCAGTACCGTCAGCATCAATGCTTGTCAGCAATATTTCGCCGGCCCCGAGCTGCTCGACTTCCTTCGCCCACTTGATAGCATCAAGCCCTGTTCCTTCCTTGCCGCCATAGATCCTGACTTCAAACCAAAATTTCCTTTTATCCTTATCCTTGAATATCGTCTTGTATTTTTCAATATGGTAATTTCTCTTTGCATCTATTGCTACTACAATGCACTGCTTGCCAAAGATCGACATCAGATCCGTTATCAATTCAGGGTTCTTGACTGCGGCAGTGTTGATCGAGACCTTGTCTGCACCAGAAAGCAAGATATCGCGTGCATCTTCAAGCTTCTTGATGCCACCGCCAACTGTGAACGGTATGTCGATGACTCCTGCCACCTTTCTCACGATGCTTGCTATTGTGTCCCTTCCTTGCTGTGACGCTGTGATGTCAAGGAATACTAGCTCGTCAGCCCCTTGCTCGCGATATTTTTTGGCAAGCTTGACTGGGTCACCGGCGTCCTTGACCTCTGCAAAATGCACTCCTTTTACGACCCTGCCGTTGTCGACGTCAAGACAAGGGATTATTCTTTTTGCAAGTGTCATTATGCTACCGCCTTCACCTTTTCGATGCTCACCTTACCGTCGTACATCGCTTTTCCAATTATGACAGAGCTACAGCCGGCGCTTCTGATCCTTATCACATCTTCTATACTTGAGATCCCACCGCTTGCAATTATTCTTGCAGATACAGCTGCATCTGCCAACGTTTTGATATCAGGACCTTGCAATGTCCCATCGCGATCGATGCTTGTCAGCAAAAATTCATCAACACCTATTGCAAGAAACTGCAATATTGCGTCTGCAACTCTTGTTCCAGTAGACTCTTTCCAGCCTTTCACCATAACCATACCGTCTATCTGATCTACTGAAATTGCTACTCTGCCTGCATTCTTCTTGACAAGCTTTCTTATGACCTCCGGTTCTCTATAGGCCATAGTGCCAATCACAACCCTTGATGCCATTGACAGCACTTCTTCAGCTTTTTCTAATGATCTAATGCCGCCTGCAATCTGCAGGGGGATCCTGACTGCTTCTGATATTTTTGCGATTAGCTCAGAATTACTGCCAGTCGAAAACGCTGCATCTAGGTCAACTACATGCAGCATGTCGGCCCCGACATTCTCCCATTTTTTTGCAGTTTCAACAGGATCATTGCTATATTCTACCTTGTTAGCAGGATTCCCCTTGACAAGCCTGACTACGCTTCCACCCATGATATCAACTGCGGCTATGACTCTCATTTCACTTCTTTTTTGCAGATTTCGATAAAGTTCTTTATCATAACTGCACCAACATCGCCCGACTTTTCTGGATGGAACTGGACACCGATCAGATTATCCTTTTCAATGATCGCTGGGATGCTGACACCATAATCAGAAGTCGCCACTACTAACTTACGATCCTTTGGTACAGCCCTGTAAGAATGCACAAAATATATCCACGACTGATCCTTGACTCCCTTTAGCAGTTTGCTCTCGCCTTTTATTTGGAGGTTGTTCCATCCCATGTGAGGAATCTTGACCTTGCCCTTTGGGAGCATTACGACCTCGCCGTCCAATATATTCAATCCTTCCAGTCGGCCTTCCTCGCTCTTGTTAAAGAGTATCTCCATGCCCAGGCAGATTCCCAATAACGGCATGCAATTGTCAATGGCTTTATCAAGATAGCTTGCACTATCCTCTATTGATCTGATTGCAGGATCAAAGTTGCCGACACCGGGAAGTACCAGCCCGTCAAATTTTGGCGGTTCTTTTAGATCATAGATTATGTCAACACTTTCTGCTCCATTGCGCTCAAGTGCAGACTTGAGGCTGAAGATGTTGCCTGCACCATAGTCAAAAATCGCTATTTTTGTCATTGCATAACCCCCTTAGCACTTGGCACACCCTTTCTTTTGCTGTCGATGTTAGTGGCCATCCTAAGTGCCACTGCAAACGCCTTGAGCGCGGCTTCAATCTTATGATGATCGTTTTCACCAGAGTAAACTACCATATGAGTGCACGCATTTAGGTTCTGCACCAACGATCTTGCAAAGTGCTCAAGGTCTTCTCTTGGTATTCCTTCAATGGTATCGCGAATAAGTTTCAGCTGCACGTTGTAGTATTGTCGCTTGACTAAGTCGATCGACACGTACGCCAGCGCTTCGTCCATCGGGATAAGTGCATAGCCAAATCGTGTAATCCTTGTCCTATCACCCAGCGCTTTGTCTATACTCTGCGCCAATGCAATAGCAACATCTTCTGCCAAGTGGTGTACGATGCCATCGTTTGATTCTCCATTGAGGTTGATGTCGATCATCGCATGCTTGCCAATTGACATGATCAGGTGGTCGATGAAGGAAAGACGCGTATTGATGTGAGTCTTACCAGTACCGTCAAGATTAACATTAACATTTACCGCTGTCTCCTTTGTGACCCTTTCAATCCTAGCCTTTCTTCCGGCAGAAGCCAAGTATATTTTATAAATTACAGACGTACTTTATTTATTATGTTCGGTAGTTGGTTGACGCTCCTTATGATTGCCTCAACGCGCTCCTGTTTGAATTTGTCTATTGCTTTGTCTGGCTCAGAGCTGTTGCCATAAATGCCTACAAATGCAATTTTTGCGCCTGTCTCTTTCTCAGCGCGCCTTGCCATAAGCAGATCTTCTGCAGAATCACCCACATAGACTGCAGTTCTTGCACCCAACACTTTCATCGTATGCTTGACTGCATAAGGGTTTGGTTTGGCATACTCGCGCTTTTTGTCTTCTAAAAAGATGCAGGCATCAGAGTTAAAATATTTTATTATGGGTTGGAGTGAATATTCTGCAGCGAGCCTGCTCCTGCCAGAGACTATTGCAAGATTGCCTTTGAACATTTTGTGGAGCTTTTTCATCGTTTTGGCACTTACTGCGAGCCTATCGTTATTTATCAGCGGCCTGCTAGTCGTCCAATATTTGGGCTCCAAGTGATCCTGCTTTCTGAACAGGTCCGGCCCATAAAATATCTCATCAAATACCTGTGCAAGCATGCTATCTTCGACCGGTGCCGGGTAGTTCAGCATTTTTTTCCACTTTTCAATGTCATAGATAGCAAGGAACTTTTCCACCGAGATATAACCGCTCTCGTCAGAATTCTCTGCTACCTTGGCAAGAAATTTCTTCCCCTGTGAGATGTTCTTTGGAGGGTTGGCAAGGATTGCAAGGGTTATAGCATAACTAGTGTCCATGTCGTTGTTAAAGCCACCACTCTGTCTGAACTTCAAAATGATCTGATCGGTGACTAGAGTTCGAAAAGAACTGCCAGTGATAAATTTGAGCATGTATCCCACAGTCTCTTTGATGGCTGCATTGTAGGATTTGCGAATGTCAACCAACACGCCGTCTATGTCAAAGAGTATACAATCATACATCAAATTATCTGTTCTATGCATTTAAGATACTTGTCATTCATTTCCCGGGTACCTATCGTGATTCTCATGCAGCCTTTGTGGTTAGAGATATTGCCAAGCAGCTTTACTACGATTCTATTGCTGTGGAGAGTTTTTGAAATTGCTTGGTAGTTCTTGCCAGCCTCAATAAAGATAAAATTAGCATCTGATCTGAAAATCTTGATGTCATCAATTTTTGACAATCTAGCAAACACCCTCTCCCTTTCGCGCCTCACAGATTTGATCGTCTGCTTGACCTGATCCGCATTTGCAAGGACGCCTGATGCAATTGCAAGTGAAAGTGTGCTTATAGGGTAGGGCGACTGGATGATAGATCTGAATATCTTCACAAATTTTCTATTTGATACTATGTAGCCGACTCTTGCGCCGGCAAGCCCAAACGCCTTTGATAGCGTGCGAAGCACAATTACATTATTACGCTTTATTGCGTCGCATGACAGCGAGTAATCTGCAAAGTCCACGTATGCCTCGTCGATCAAGACAAGTCTGTCCTCAAGCGAATCGACTACTTCGATCATTTCCTGTCTATCAAGCTGGTTGCCAGTAGGATTGTTTGGTGAGCAGAGGTAAATCAGGTCTGACCTCTTTGCAGTCTTCAAAAAAGCCTTTTTGTCAAGGGTAAAGTCGGACTCTAGCGGAACTTGATATACCTTTATACCATGAAGCTTGCACCGATCAATGAAATACGAGAACGTGGGAGAAAACACTGTTGCACGTCTACCTCCAAGCGTTGATAGCAACAGCTCAATTATCTGGTCAGACCCGCTGCCGACAGCTACACACTTTACGCTGACACCGGCGTACTTAGCGAGCCGAGCATAGAGCTCATCCATCTGGTCAAGAGGATATTCTCTTAGATCTACCTGCTTTGCAGCTTCAGCTGCTACGCCAGCGACAAAATCCCTATCGAGCGCGAAATTTTCATTTGAGTCTAGCTTGATTGCACCTTTCACTTTTTCGGGTTTTGCATAGTGGTCCAGCCAAGCAATCCGCTTGATGTTATAGTTGAGCCAGCTATTCTTTTTTTTCATTCATCCTCGCCTTCACCGCTTCATAGTGGTTCAACAGTCCCTCTGCAGATGTAATTTCCCTAATGGATCTATCCACCTTTGCCAATCCTGACTTGTTTACTTTCACCTTGTTTACTATTTTGACAAAGTCAAGCACTGACAGTGATGCGCGGGACTTGCCAAACCCAAGGGTAGGAAGCACGTGATTTGAACCAAGGCTGTAGTCGCTTGCAGATGATGGGGCATACGGTCCAATCAGCACAAGTCCAGCTGAATCAATCTTCTTGGCAATAGCGTCAGCGTATTTACACATTATTTCTAAGTGCTCCGGTGCAAATTCGTTTACAAATTCAATGCAAGAGCTTTCATTTCTACAAATGACAATAAAGCCATTGTTTTCTAGGCTCTTTTTTACAATATCTGACCGTGTAATGTTTTTAATTATAGACTCTACTTGCTTCTGCACTTCTGATGCCAGCTTGTCAGAGGTAGTCACAAGGCCGCAGACAGTGTCAGTGCTGTGCTCAGCCTGCGAGATCAGATCTACAGCAATAAGCTGTGAATCAGCAGATGCATCGGCATATATCAGCAGCTCCGTCGGGCCAGCCACCATGTCTGTTGACACCGTAGCGGAAGCGATTAGCTTTGCAGCAGTAACAAACATCCCGCCAGGACCCACTATCTTGTTGACGGGCTTAATAGACTGTGTACCATAGGCAAGGGCAGCTATTCCCTGCGCGCCGCCTACCTTGTAGAATTCGTCGACTCTGCAAATGTCTGCAGCTACCAACGTTAAGGGATCAATGGTGCCGTCCTTTCTTGGAGGAGATAGGGCCACAACCCTTTTTAGACCAGCGACCTTTGCAGGTACTGCACACATGACGACGGTGCTTGGATATCGTGCCTTGCCACCTGGAATATAGCACCCAACGCTTGTAACCGGCTTGACCATACGATCTATCCTGACACCCTCAGATGACACTGCAATTCCTTTTAGCCGCTTAAGGATTGCCAGCTCGCTCTTGATAAGCCTCTGTTTCATCAGCTTGACTGCCATAATCTGATCCTTTGTGACCTGCGCATATGCTTGCTTCATCTCTTGTTCGCTAACTCGTAGCGAATCAAGCCTTGCGCCGTCAAACTTTGATGTGTAATTGAGAACTGCGGGATCGCCATGCTCTGAGACATCCCGCATTATTGCCTTTGCGTCTTCCAAGAGCGAGTCTTGGATTATGGTTGCCTTGCGAAGCTGCATAGGTACGCTAGCTGGGTCGGCAACGTGAATTATCTTCATCAGGAATATCCGTCCAAGTTTATTTCGTCAAGTGGCAGTATTTGCCTTGGCTCTAATACAACTAAGCCCTGCGCCAGCTTTCTCAGCTTTGGCACTATCAGGATAAACTCAGTTTTGTCGATTACAGTGTTGACGCCGTACCAGCCTTCCTCAGAAAGCGGGCTGACAGTGGGTCTTTTAAGGGCAGGCAGTTCCTTTAACAGTCTTTCCAACTTCTCCTTCCGGACATTGACAAATATGTGGAGCTTTTTCCGTCCCTCTACGACACCCCTTAGGAGCGCTATCATGTCGGCTATTTTTTCGCGCTTGGCCGGATCCTTGAGTGACTTTCTATTTGCCATCAGCACTGCAGTAGATTCGGCCACAGTATCTATTATTTTGAGTTTGTTCTGAGCAAGTGTGGTGCCAGTCTCTGTGATATCGAAAATTGCGTCTACATCTTCAGGTGGCTTGGCTTCTGTAGCACCAAACGAGAGAAATATCTCGACTTTCTTGTTTTCACCTATCCTCATCCATGGTGTAATTATCATAGGGTCGGCACTGCCATAGTACTTATTGTACACGGCGTTTGCCTTGATATGAGCAGAAGTCGTGGTGAGGTACTCTGAGGATATTCTCAATGTCTTGTTATTCTTGGCAAAGTCGGCTATCAGGTCGCTTAGGTTATTGAATGGAAAGCTGGTGGGGACTGCGATCACCTGTTTGACGCGTCCAATCTCAAGGTCTAGCAGCACTTCAACATCTGCCTTTGCCTCGAGTATCCAGTCTCTGCCGGTGATGCCTACATCATAAAAGCCTTCCTGAACGTATGTGGGGATCTCTTGCGGCCTCAGGACCTTGACATCAATATCAGGGTCACCCAATTTCACTCGGTAAGTGCGTCCCCGGCCGCTCACATGCTGCCATGCCTGCTCTAGTAGATTGAACGTGACCTCCTCAATGCTCCCTTTTGGGATGGCAAATTTTACGGTAGGCATTATATGATGTGACAGTTTGAGAAAGGCGCTTTTACTGGATATATATCTACTTGCTGAATTTCCTTGCATGCAGCCTCATGTGTCCAGCTTGAATACCTTCTGAGGATAGCGCTCTTAGTGCAGCCAGATTCTGCGCAAGACCGGTAGCGGCTATCACCATTGCTAGCTCCTTTGCACTCCTGACACCCAAAATTTGAAGTGCAAACTTGGCAGTAGGATGGGATTTGACTACTCCTCCAACCACGCCTACTGCCAATGGTAACTCAATTCCACCAGCCAAGTCGCCTTCCTTTGTCCTGCGCCAGCTAGTCAGTGACCGATAGGTTCCATCCCTTGCGGCGTAGGCATGCGCGCCAGCTTCAATTGCCCGAAAGTCCTGGCCTGTAGCAAGTGCAACTGCATCAATACCATTCATGACGCCCTTGTTGTGAGTAACTGCACGGTAAGCGTCAGAATAAGCAAGCGCATAAGCATAGAGTATCCGCTTGACAATTTGGCTGCCGCCAAGCTGTTCCTTGTCAAAGGTGGCCCTGCATCTGACCATCCTTCTGGTAGTATAATTGGACAATATCTTTAACACAACTTCGCCATCAGTAATTTCAGCCACCTGCGGTGCTATTGCTTCGCACATAGTGTTTATCGCATTTGCACCCATGGCGTCCTTGGTGTCGATGACTAGCTCTACCAGCAGCATATTGCCCATATTGTTTGGGCTTTTGTCGCGCAACTGTCTCACCTGCAAGTCAACTGCAGTCACAGACCTACTATTTGAATTGGCGGTAGCAAGTAGCTGCTTTTTGTTTCTCAATATCTTAGTCATTGCATGCTTGACGTTGCCAAGCCCAACAACTTGCACCTGACCTATCATGAGAGAATCATCAGCCTCAGCAATAAATCCACCCTTGACCTTGGCTATTTTTGCGGCCTTGCTAACTGCAGCAATAACGGATGGCTCTTCTATAGCCATTGGGACCACACATTCTCTGCCGTTTATGACAAAATTAGTGGCGATACCCATTGGGATAGACATAATGCCAATAGCATTTTCTATCATCCTGTTTGCGTCTTCAAATGGAAGTGGTCTGAGCATTGCTTCAATGCCACCATCAGTTATTCGAGTAACCTTTCTAATGTAGTCAAGGCGCTCTTCCCTGCTCATTTCATAGAGTTTTTTCTCTGCAGCCATTACTGTCATGCTACTGCGTGCTGATGATCCTTAAAATCTTGTCATCATCTTGCGTGGGCACAGCTCTTCCATCTTTATTACTTGTAGTGACGTAAAGCGACCCATCAGGAGCTTCAACGACATCGCGTATTCTTCCAAAGCCGGTCAGGATGTTGCTTTCAGCATCAGATTCCAAATCGATCAGACGAATGTGTTGAGCCTTCAGAGTGGCAAGCAATATGTCATTCTGATAGCCCAGGCTATTTGAAGCAGCAAATGTCATTCCTGCTGGAGCTATTGCAGGGTTGAAGCATACGATCGGCTTTTCAAACTTCTCGGCATTGCAATCTTCGATGGGCCAGCCGTAGTTAGTACCCGGGTTAATGAGATTGATCTCATCATTGCCCTCAAGCCCGTGCTCACTTGCGTATAGATCCCCTGTCAGTGGGTGCCATGCCAAGCCCTGAATGTTGCGGTGTCCGTAAGAATACACAGGCGAACCTTCAAAAGGGTTGTCTTCCGGGATGCTGCCGTCAGAGTTGAGTCGCAGGATCTTGCCTGCAAGTGATCCTGCATCTTGGGCAAGCTCGGGCTGCCGTGCGTCACCGGTGGCGACATATAACTTGCCATCGGGTCCAAACTTGATCCTGCCGCCATCATTTCTATCGGCAGCCGGGATATTGTCGATGATGACTTTTGATTCGACTATCTTGTTGTCATTTTCTGTAAGCATTAGAACTTGATTCAAAACAGCAGAATCATTGGAGTAGGTATGGTAAACATAAAGTAGATGGTTCTCAGTAAAGTTGGGATGGAGTGCCAATCCTAATAGCCCTGATTCGCTGTTCTGCATGACATTGATGTAGGCTACAGGGTCTGAAAGAAGACTGCCATTCCTGTCTATAGCCATTATCCTGCCGGTCCTTTCTGTGAAAAATAGCCTGCCATCCTCGGCGATGTCAATCGCCCAAGGCACATCAAGGTTCTCGGCAAGCACCTGAACGCCAGAGCGAGTATTGTTGCCGTCGCTTTGTCCCGGCTCAGGTATTGGAAGCGTAGTTTGCGATGGTGTGAAAAAGGTGGTCGCGACTGCAGCCACCGTTACAGCGGCTATTGCCACTATTGCCAGCCGCTGCGCCTTATTCATGGTCATAGTTAAAAGCGGCGGAGAAGCATTATAACCTATTCTGCCAGCAAGATGTGTAAGGTTTAAAATAACAAGCACCGAGATGTTCTATTGAATGAAAGTATCAGAAATAATGGTGAGTGACGTCGTTACTCTCAGCTCTGAGGAAACGGTTGCAAAAGCATTAAACCTTATGGTGGACAGATCAATTAACCAGATACCCATAGGGGATGAAAACGGCAAATACCTCGGTATGATATTTGCAAAGCAGATCATCAATTCTACTGCGCAGCCTTCTTCAAAATTAAAAAGCTACATTGTCAGCACGTCGACATTGAGTAGAGATCACGATATTGAAAGGGCTGCCCAGCTTGTAATTGGGAGTGGGAACCGCGCCATGCCAGTGGTAGAAAATGGTGAGCTAGTCGGCATTGTCAGCGAAACTGACCTTGTCTCGACGGCAGACTTTGGGCATGCTATTGTCGACGAGGTCATGTCTGGCGCGATAGTGATAGAAGAGAATACCTCGCTTGCTGATGCAATCTCTAAAATGAGAAGGTACAACATCTCACGGCTTCCAGTGATAAATACAAAAGGTATCCTCCGCGGTACACTGAGTATACTGGACATAGCTAAGATAATTGCGACTCCACGTGAGCGTACGAGCAAGTCTGCAGCAATCTCTGGGGGAACTGCAGGTATCAAAGATGTTAAAGTAAAGGATATCGCTAGAAGAGCCGTTTCAGTCGAGCGGGGCACTAAGCTCAATGTCACAATAGACCACTTCAAGCAGAATGAAGAGGTGGTTGTGGTTGGGGATGGAAGGCCAATGGGCATAGTCACCCCAAAGGATATGCTCGAGCTTATCTTGCCCAAAAAGAGCAGCGAGCCTATCATTCACATGGCACACTTTGAAGACAGGCAGGACAGAATAGAAATTCAAGAACAGCTTGCACGCTTTTTGGAAAAGATTCAGGGCAAGCTTGGAGACGTGATATCTATAGTCGTGTATGCAGACAAGCACAAGACGCGCAAGTATTCACTTAGGACACGGGTTATCACGTCAAAGGGTGTGATAGATGCAAAGGCGGTGGGCTATGATCCGCTCAGTGCGTCAAAGGAGCTCGTAGCACGGCTTGAGCGCAGGATCAAGTCTGAGCATAGCCAGAGAGTAAAGGACCGACAGCACCGCAATTCCCCAAGAAAAATGCAATAATAATAATAATAATAATAATATACATAATGGCGCGGATGAGGAGATTCGAACTCCTGATCGCCCGAGGGCGAATCGGCTTACCGGCGCTTGTCATCTCAAGGCCGACGCATTATTATGTTCACCTATAAAGAAGACCACTCTGCCACATCCGCGCTACCAGTTTCTTTTAAGTTCCTACTATTATACGTTAATTATACGGTAAAATCGCTTTTTTCTACTATATTTGATTCTCTACCGATATGGGATAATCGGTCTGCCAGAATCTTGTTTGCAACAGAATTAGTTTAATTAGCAACGTGTGGTAAACTCTTCTCTATTGAAGAACACAACTACCAAAGTCCATACTCTTAAATAAAACGAAAAAAGGCCTGAAGATCTTTGTGGCCAAATAGCCCCTGATCTAAGCTGTGCAATAAACGTAAGCAGGAGGCCTGCAGTCGGCTATCATAGGATAGCTCAAGTCACATCTAACATGACAGAGACAAAGTATGAGTCTTGTTTGCAGCTATATGGTGTACTTTGTAAATTAGGATGATCCTAAAGAAGATGTTCATAAAATGCAATAATGGCTATAACTCTTTCTTCTTCATGATGAAAAAGTATAATATGAATATTTACAACAGAAACCTATTTCACCTGACTTGCGGCCAATTTTTATACCTGAAACACAAAGAAAATATCTGTGCAGGAAAAGAAAGGCGGACAAAAACTGAAGTCAATTTCTGTGCTTGTACCGTTTGAGAGGGTTCAGGCTAGCCTTTCTGAAATTGGGTTTTTGCTAGACGATACTGTTACGATTGTTACTGACGGTAAGTTCTGGACTAAGATGCTGTACATCAGAGACAACGAGACGATCAGCGTTTCAGAAGAGATTGGAGACGCCTACCCAAAGGATCCGATAATTACTATATGTGGCTCCAAGATGACAATATCAAAGGTAGTCAAGGGCATTGGCGGATAAAATTGCCACTTTACGAATGTAACGAGCACCAGTTTGTGGAGAACATCCGGCGTCTTTTAGAATCAAAGGAAA
>Ga0075421_100001690_pt1 | contig 26022 bp, 7 predicted proteins | sample SoiMetdeltSBSDD5_FD_75292 | JGI IMG/M metagenome (GOLD analysis project Ga0075421, IMG submission 75292) | Bulk soil microbial communities from a Populus tree surrounding site in Tennessee, USA - Soil MetaG P. deltoides SBSDD5 | ecosystem: Environmental > Terrestrial > Soil > Tree plantation... | reverse complement strand
CGACACGGATCGATCGCTCGATCTGCTGATCGGGATCGTCGGCATCCATACCACGGGCGCGGCGTATCTACCGCTCGACGCCAGTCTTCCCGCGGCGCGCGTCGATCTCATGCTCGCGGACGCGTCGCCGAAGTGTGTGTTGACGTCCGGCGCGGCTCGAGACGGCGCGCGCCTCCCACCACGAACCAGTCCGGCTAAAGCCGGACACTACGAGGCCCGGATCGATCTCGGTCTGATCCTGAGCGATGAGGATTCGACGGCTGACTCGATCACACCATTGCCGGCAATCACGACGGACTCACGACAGACGGCGTATGTGATCTACACGTCGGGCTCGACCGGCACACCCAAGGGTGTCGCGATCTCCCATGAGGCGTTGTCGTGCTTCCTCGACGGCATCGCCAGTCACGTGCCTCACGGTCCTGGCGATCGACATCTCGCCGTGACGACGAGCACGTTCGACATCTCGGTGCTCGAGCTGCTCGCACCGCTCTGTCATGGCGCCGCGGTCGTGATTGCATCACGGGAGGACGTCATCGACGGAGCGAGGCTGGCGGCGCTGGCGCTCACGTCGCAGAGCACTGTGCTTCAAGCAACGCCGAGTCATTGGCGCGCGGCGGTGCCGCACCTGGCATCGGCACGTGCACACCATATCCGGGCACTCTGCGGCGGCGAGGCGCTCACGGCGGATCTGGCGCGAGCCATTCTGCAAGCGGGGCTGCCGCTCTGCAATCTCTACGGGCCGACCGAAGCCACGATCTGGGCGACCACACATCACGTGTCCGAACGTGACGTCGACGACACTGGCCGCACGGTCATCAGCCTGGGCCGGCCGCTGCCGGGCTATCGCCTCCACATTCTCGACAGTCGACTGCGGCCCGCACCGCTTGGTGTGCCCGGCGAGATCTTCATCGGCGGCCCGGCGGTGGCGAGCGGGTATCACCGGCGCGGCGGGCTGACGGCCGCGCGGTTCGTCGCCGATCCGTATGGCCCACCCGGTGCGCGCGTCTATCGCACGGGTGACCGCGGCCGATGGCACGCCGACGGCACGGTGGAGTTCCTCGGACGCGTCGACCATCAGATCAAGCTGCGCGGGTTCCGCATCGAACTCGGCGAGATCGAAAGCGCGCTGTCCAGCCATTCGTCCGTGCTCGACGCCGTCGCGGTACTCGGTGACGCGCCGACCGGTGACAAGCAGGTCGTCGCCTATGTCAGGCCGCAGCCTGGTGGCCGCATCGACCCTGCCGTCCTCACGCAACATTGCGCACGGTATCTGCCTGCCGCATTCGTGCCTGCAGCCGTGGTGAGCGTCGAGACCTGGCCGTTGACGAGAGCTGGAAAGATCGATCGCCGGGCGCTGCCCGAACCGGCGCGAGCCGCGGCACAGATCGAACGAGCGCCGGGGACGCCGGAAGAGCAGATGCTGTGCGAGATCTTCGCGGATGTCCTGTCGCGGCCGTGGGTCGGTGTCAGCGACGATTTCTTTGCGCTGGGCGGACATTCGCTGCTGGCAATGCGCGTCGCGAGCCGCATTCGCGACACGTTTGGCGTCGATCTCGCCGTGCGGACACTCTTCGAGGCCCCGACGGTTGCCGGCCTTGCGGTCCACCTGCGATCCGCTCCGCCGAGACGCCAGGCGCTTTCTGTCACCGATCGCACCAGACGTCCGCTGCTGTCTTTCGCACAGCAGCGACTGTGGTTCATCGATCGCCTCACACCGGGCGACGCCACATATAACCTCCCGGCGGCGTGGCGGCTGGCCGGTCCGCTCGATCGGCGTGCTCTCGACGCCGCGCTCGGCGACGTTGTCGCGAGGCATGAGAGCCTGCGCACGATGTTTCCCGAGCACGACGGCGTGCCGTACCAAGCCGTGATCGATCCGGCAGCGGCGAACGTGGCGCTACCCGTGATTGACACCGACGGGACGCGGTTGCCGCCGCAGCTCCAGGAAGCCGCGCAACGTCCCTTCGACATCGCTCGCGACTTGCCGATCAAGGCGTGTCTGTACGCGCTCGCTCCGGACGAGCATGTGCTCCTGGTCGTCTTGCATCACCTGGTCGGCGACGCCACGTCGATCGATCTGCTCTGGAGAGATCTCGTCACTGCCTATTCCGCCCGCGCGGCCGGCCGTTCACCTGATTGGGCCCCGTTGCCGCTGCAGTACGCCGACTACGCCGCATGGCAGGTGGCGACACTGGAAGACGAGACTCGACAGGACGGCAGCGTGGTCGCGCATCAGCTCGAGTACTGGCGCCGAGAGCTGGCCGATATACCGCCGCAGACTGATCTGCCGATCGACGTCGCGCGCCCACGCGTCGCGAGCAGCGTCGGCGAGCACGTCCCCATCGCGGTGAACGCCGAGACGCATGCCGGCCTTCGCGCCATCTGCCGGGAACTCCGCGCGAGCCTGTTCATGGTGGTGCACGCGGCGGTTGCCGCGCTCCTGACCCGGCTCGGCGCCGGTACCGATGTGCCAATCGGGACGCCCATTGCCGGACGCACCGACCGTGCCACGGAGGAACTCATCGGCCTGTTCGTGAACACGCTGGTCATTCGAGTCCGAACCGATGGCAATCCGTCATGGCGCGATCTGGTCGAGCGCGTCAGGGAGACGGCGTTGTCGGCCTACGCGCATGCCGATGTGCCGTTCGAGCGCATTGTCGACCTCGTGCGGCCGGAGCGCTCACTCGGACGTCACCCCCTCTTTCAGGTGCTCGTCACCGTCCAACCACAAGCCGCGCCGGCGGTGGAACCGCCTGGCATTGCCGTGCGATTCGAGCCGACGTCACTCCCGAACGCGAAATTCGACCTCACGATCAATCTTGCCGAGCAGCTGCGCGCCGACGGCTCCGCCGCGGGGCTTCGAGGCGCCTTGACGTTTCGGACGGACCTGTTCGAGCGCGATACGGCGGCGGCGCTCGCGATGCGGCTCGAGATGATACTGACCGCGATCGCTGATGACGCGTCGCGGCGAATCGGCGACATCGCGCTGCTCACGCGGGCCGAGCAGGAGCAGATTGCCGCATGGAGCGGGACGCCTGTCCTGGCGACACCGCGGACGCTCCTCGACCAGATCCACGCGCAGTGTGCGGCCCACCCTGACGCGGTCGCTCTGACCCACGACGGCCAGCACGTGAGCTATGCCTGCCTCGCAGACGAGGCACGCCGGATCGCTCGACTTCTGGCTGAGCGCGGCGTCGGCCCCGAGGCTCTGGTCGCTGTCGCTCTGCCTCGCTCGGTTGATCTCTGGACCGCGGTACTGGGTGTGCTCGAGGCGGGCGCGGCATTCCTGCCTCTTGATCCAGCAGCGCCCCCCGACCGGCTGGCGTTCATGATTCGCGACGCGCAACCGGCCGTCCTCATCGCGTCGGACGAGGTCGTGGGCGCACTTCCGCAGATGCCTGCGAGCGTGATCGATCTACGACGCGCATCGACGGGAACGGCCGGCGCCGCGCATCGCCGCGCTCCGATTGCACAGGAGTCCGCAGCGTACGTCATCTACACCTCGGGATCGACAGGCCGGCCGAAGGGTGTCGTCGTCACGCACGGCGGGATCCCCTCCATTGCCGCCGACATCGGTCGCCGGTTTGCTCCGAGAGTGGGCGACAGGATCCTGCAGTTCGCCTCCATCAGCTTCGACGCTGCGATTTTGGAGATGGTGGCAGCATGGACTCACGGTGCCACTCTGGTCGGCACGCCATCACACGCCCAATCGGGCGATGCACTCGCGGACCACATCGTGCGGGAGCAGGCGACTCACACCATGGCGATGCCTCCATCGGTGCTGTCAGCGTTGCCGCCGGCGAGGGAGTGGCCGCTGCGCGTGCTCGGCGTCGGCGGTGAGGCGTGTCCGCGGGACCTCGTCTCGACGTGGGCGCCCGGCCGCACGATGTTGAACATTTACGGACCCACGGAAACGACGATCTACGTCACGGGGAGCGATCCGCTGACACCCGCCGCGGAAGATCCGGATATCGGCGGGCCGCTCGCGAACACGCAGCTGCAGGTGCTCGACGACACGTTGCAGCCGGTTCCACCCGGCGTCGCGGGCGAGCTCTACGTGACGGGAATTCAACTGGGGCGCGGCTATCTGCATCGCCGTGCCCAGACGGCCACGAGCTTCGTGGCCAATCCGTTCGGGCCCGCCGGCAGCCGCATGTATCGAACCGGCGACGTCGTCAAATGGCGCAGAAATGGCCGGCTGCAGTACGTCTCGAGACGCGATGGCCAGATCAAGCTGAGAGGATTGCGCATCGAGCTGGGTGAGATCGAGACGGTATTGCGCGAGGCGGGCGGCGTCGCCGTCGCCGTCGCGATGGTGCGCGAGGATCGATCGGGCGACCGGCGTCTCGTGGCCTACGTCGAGGCTCTTCCTGGCCGCGTGCTCGACGATCGCGAGTTGCGTCGCCATCTCGCCGCGCATGTGCCGGAGTGGATGGTGCCGGGGACCATCGTCGTGTTGGACCGGATACCACTCACGCCGAGCGGGAAAATCGACAGGAGGTCGTTGCCCGCTCCCGCCTCGGTCGCGGCGCCGGTGCCGTTTCACGCGCCGGCGACGGCGACCGAGTTGATTCTGTGCACGGCAGTGGCCGATCTGCTCCGTCTCGAGCGCGTCGGAACCAGCGACAACTTCTTCAGGCTCGGCGGCGACAGCATTCTCTCGATACAGCTCGTGACACGGGCGCGACGACTCGGCGTGTCATCCCTCAGACCTGCCGACATCTTTCAGTGCGACACGATTCGCGATCTGGCAGGTGCGGCCGATCGCGCGGCACGGCAGCTGCCGGCCGAAGCGCGCGCCGGCGATCAGGCGTGCGGCCTCGTGCCGCTGACGCCGGTGATGCGCCAATTCATCGAGCGGGACATTCCCTTCGATCGCCTCAGCCAGTGGGTGCGAGTGCAGACGCCAGCCGGCCTGACGTGGAACACGCTTGCCGGGGCGCTGGAGGCCCTCCTGCGCCACCACGATCTCTTGCGAGCACGTCTCTGCCGGGACGCGCACGGCGGCGCGATGATGGAAGTCGGCGACTCCACGCCACCGGTCCGCGAGTTGCTGCGCCGCGTGGACGTCGCTGCCCTGCCGGAATCCGCTCGACACGCGCGCCTTCGCCGGGAAGCGCGACGAGCGAGCAAGAGCCTCGCGCCCGCCGACGGGCGCATGCTGAGCGCGGTGTGGTTCGACGCCGGCGACGCGGAGCCCGGCGAACTGCTGATCAGCATGCACCATCTTGTCGTCGATGCCGTCTCCTGGGGGATCGTTCTGCCGGATCTTCAGCAGGCCGCGGAGAGCATCGCCGCCGGCCTGCCGGTGGCACTCGGCCCGAAGGGGACCTCGTTCAGACGCTGGAGCGAATACCTGGCCCGCGACGCACGGCGGCCCGAACGCCTCGACGAGCTGCCACGGTGGCAAGCCGTGCTGTCAAACGCCGTGGATACGGCACATCGCTCGCTCGACTCTGCGCGCGACCGTTACGCGTCGGCGCGCCGCCATCATGCCGCGCTCTCGACACGGGTGACCGAGACGCTCCTGACATCGACACTCACGGCGTACGACGCGCGGATCGACGAAGTGCTGCTCGCCGCACTGGCGATTGCCTGGCGCTGCGAACACTCGATCGGGGACAGCCTGTTGATCGATCTCGAGTCTCATGGCCGACCAGAAACGGCCGGCGACTTCGATCTCGCGAGAACCGTGGGCTGGTTTACCAGCATCTATCCCGTGCTCCTCGACGCCGGCCATGCGGTCAATCGGGACTCATCGACTCATCCCGAATGTCTGGCACAGGCAGTCGCCACGGTGAAGGCGCATCTGCGAACCGTCCCCGATCGAGGGATCGGCTACGGGCTCCTGCGATACGCCAACCCCGACACGTCGCCTCAGCTCGCCCGTTTCGAGCAACCCGAGTTTGGCTTCAACTATCTGGGGCGAGTCACCGTCGGCGCGGCGTCTGGCGACTGGGGATATGTGACCACCGATGGCTTCGGCGGCGGTCTCGATCCGGCGATGCCCTTGCTGCACGTCGTCGAGATCAACGTCCTCACACACGACGGACCGGCGGGGGCCCGTCTGAAAATGGAGTGGACCTGGGCGCCTGCGCTGATCGCCGAGGAATTCGTCACCCGCCTGGCGCAACGATGGTGTGAGGTACTCCAGGCATTCGCCGAGACGGCGCTGCACTCACCGCTCGACGCTCGATCGTCGCCGGAGACGCTCGTGCCGGTCGAGCCCTCGGCGCTCGATCGCGTGCGTCGTGCGTACCCGACGGCGGCAGAGGTCCTGCCGCTGACGCCGCTTCAAACCGGTCTGCTCTTCCACGCCCAGTACGATGGCTCGGCCGCTGACGCGTATGTGATGCAGATTGTCATCGACCTGCGCGGCGAGATCGATCACGAGCGACTGCATGAGGCGATCGACGGTCTCGCCCGCCGGCATCCGCACCTCTGCGCGGCCTTCGTGCATGAAGGCATCGACCACCCCGTGCAACTGGTTCCTCACACAGCACGCATCCCCTTCCGACAATTGGATTGGTCCGCATACGGACCCGGCGATCTCGAAGTGCACTACGAACGTTGGCGCGAAGAGGATCGCGCCGTGTCTTTCGTCCTGTCCGAGCCGCCGCTCATACGCGCGACGTTGCTCCGCTTCGGCCCCGACACACGGCGGCTGGTGATCACCGCCCACCACATCATCCTCGACGGCTGGTCCGTGCCGCTGCTGTTGCGCGACCTCTTCACGCTCTATGCCCAGGGAGCGTCTTCGGTGTCGGCGCTGCCGCCGGCGACGCCATACCGCGAGTACCTCGCGTGGTACGCGCGGCAAGACGTAGACGAGACGCGCCTGGCGTGGCGTCGCGCCCTGGCGGACCTGGAGGAAGGGACCGCCCTCACCACTCGCAGCGCCGGCGCCGGGAGTGCGATCAGGAGCGACGTCACGACCCGTTTCTCTCCGCAGCTCTCCGCCGCTCTCGGCGCGCAGGCCCGGCGGCTCGGGACGACGGTCAACGTCCTGTGTCAGACGGCGTGGGCCGTGCTTCTGAGCCAACTCACGGCGCGCGACGATGTCGTCTTCGGACAGACCGTGGCGGAACGGCCGCCCGAGATTCCAGGCGTCGAGGAGATGGTCGGACTCTTCATCAACACCATCCCGGTGCGCGCGCGCGTGCGACCGTTCGATCGACTGATGGATCTCGTCGAGGCGCTGCATGCCTCAGACGCGCAACTGATGTCCTGCCGGCACCTTCCGCTCACCGACATTCAACGCGCCTGTGGCATCGCAGCCTTGTTCGACACGCTCCTGGTCGTAGAGAACTATCCGATCGAGCCGGTGCGTGGCCTGGCGAGATCGGGCGCGCCGTTCCGCATTGCTGGCGTCCGCGCCCACGACGCCACTCACTATCCGGTCACGGTGATCGTCGCGCCGGGCGACTCGTGGTCGATCCGCATCAGCTACGACGCGACGCTGCTCGATCCCCACCAGATGGAAGGATTGGCAACGCGGTTCGAAGGTGTGCTGTCGATCCTCGCGGCGGACCCGGAGCGTCAGATCGCGCACGTCGATCGCATGAGCGACGAGGAGCGCGTCCGCGTTCTTGCCGCATCGGCCGGCGAGTCCCGTCCGTTGCCGGTGGCAACACTACCAGCGATCTTCGAACGGCAGGCGGTTCTGACGCCGGATGCGATTGCTGTCTCGTGCGACGGCGTCTGCGTCAGTTACGGCGCGTTGGACGAGTGGGCGGGCGCGGTTGCAGACGCCCTCGTTGCCGCGGGCGTGCGCGCGGAGGACCGCGTCGGACTCGCGCTGAACAGGTCCACTGCGCTCACCGCCGGTGTGCTCGGCGTGTTGAAGGCAGCAGCCTGCTACGTGCCGCTCGACCTCGCCGAATCGGGCCCGCGCCTGATGCGAAAGGTGGCGGAGACCCGGCTGCGCGTCGTCGTCACCGATACACCGCCTGTCGATGTGCTTCCCGGCGTGACCGTGCTGGCCTTCGCCGGTATCCCGCGCGTGCGGAGATTTCCCGCGGCGCTGCCGCATTCGGGGCCAGCGTCGCTCGCCTACATCCTCTACACGTCCGGATCGACAGGTGCGCCCAAGGGTGTGGCGATGCCACACGATGCGATCGCCAACCTGCTGGCCTGGCAGATTCCAGCGCAGGCCGAACGCGATCGCTTCCTTCAATTTGCGCCACTCGGCTTCGATGCGAGCATCCACGAACTGTTCCTCGCATGGCAGAGCGGTGGTACGGCCGTGATCGCCAGCGAGGACGAGCGGCAGGACGTGACGCTGCTGGCGCAGCGAATCGAGCTCGACTCGATTACGAAGACGATTCTCCCTGTCGTCGTCTGGCACCAGTTGACGGCGGCGTGGCGCGACGACGGCGGCGCTCCGCCCTCGATCCGCGATGCGATTGCGACCGGTGAGCAACTGCGCGTGACGGAAGCCATGCGTCACGTCCTGGTCAGCTCAGGGTGCCGTTTCCACAACCATTACGGCCCGACTGAAACGCATGTCGCCACGGCGTTCACGCTGCCGCCCGCGGCAACCGAATGGCCGGATGCGCCGCCGATTGGCCGTCCTATCGCGAACACACAGGCCTACGTGCTCGACAGCTATCTTCATCCCGTCCCGCCAGGCCATGCCGGTGAGGTCTACGTCGGCGGAGCGGCGATCGCGCGAGGCTACGTCGACCGTCCCGCGATGACCGCGGAGCGGTTCGTCGCGAACCCGTACGGCGCACGCGGGTCGCGGATGTATCGCACCGGCGATTTCGCGCGCTGGCGTCCCGACGGTGTTCTCGAGTTCCTCGGCCGGCGCGACTCGCAGGTCAAGATCCGTGGATTCCGCGTCGAGCTCGGCGAGGTTGAAGCGGCGCTTCGTGAGCAGCCCGGCGTGCAGGACGCAGTCGTCGTCGCCATCGCGCGGCCGACGGGCGGGGCACGACTCGTCGGCTACGTCGTCGCGGCCAGCAACACCTCGATCGATGGCGGCCGGCTGCGCGAGTCGTTGATGCGCGTGGTTCCCGATTACATGGTGCCCGCGGCGATTGTCGTCGTCGATGCCTGGCCGCTGACCGTCAACGGGAAGATCGACCGCACGGCGCTCCCCGCGCCGGTGTTCCAGGCGGCGCCGCGCTCGAGAACGCCTCGGACCGCAGACGAGCGTCTTCTGTGCGCGCTGTTCGCCGAGGTTCTCGACATCTCCGACGTGGGCATCGACGACGACTTCTTTGCGTTGGGCGGCGATTCGCTGCTGGCGGCCAGCCTCGTGAACCGCATCAATCACACGCTGGCAATCAGGCTGTCGATCCGCACCCTGTTCGAGGCGCGCTCCGTCGCGGAGCTGGCCGCGAGCATGCGCGCGACGGCACCCGCCGCGAGCCCGATCGATCCGCTGCTCCCCTTGCGGCGACGCGGCGCCCTCGCGCCGCTCTTCTGTCTGCCACCCGGCAGCGGACTTGGATGGACCTACGGTGGGTTGTTGACGTCACTCGAGCGCGAACGTCCGTTGTTCTGTGTGCAAGTGGCTGCACTGGGGGGAGGAGGACCGTTTCCGTCCACCGTGGAGGCGTTCGCGAGCGAGTTTACGGATGCGATTCGCGCGGCACACGCCGCCGGCCCGTGCGGCATCCTTGGCTGGTCGCTCGGCGGATACGTGGCGCACAGCGTCGCGTGCCGTCTTCAGGCGGAGGAACGGGACGTGCCGTTGCTGGCGATCGTCGACTCGTACCCCGCCATGCTCGACCCCGCGGTCGTGGATCCGGCGTCGGTCGACAAGGCGATCGAGCAACTCCGCGCGAACTGGTCGTGGAGATCCGACGAGCAGAGACCGGCGGGGATCACGCCTCAGGAGGCGGACCGGGTGTTCGCCTTCATGGAGCACACGTTCCGGCTCAATCTGCAGGTGCCGCTGCAACAGTTCGACGGCAACTTGCTGCTGTTCTCGGCCCGTGGAAACGCCGAGCTGTGTGCCTCGTGGCAGCCGTACATCACCGGCAAAATCGTCGTGGTCGAGATGGCCTGCGGACACTACGACATGGCACAGCCGGCGCACATGCGCAGGATCGGCGCCGCGATCGAGACGTTCCTGCGTTCCCGGCCCACGCGCGAAAAGCCAGGGCTCCTGCGAAATCCCCAAATAACGGTGCAATAATAGCCGCGCCGCGACCCTCTGCACGGTCCGGCTGGTGACTGCACGATCATGTTCGCTTCGGACTGGTTCTCCGACTTGCGCCGCGACATCGTCTACGCCACGCGATCGTTGCGCGCGGCGCCGGTGGTCTCGGTCGTCGCGCTCCTCTCGCTGGTCCTCGGAATCGGGGCCACGACGGCGATTTTCTCGCTGGTGAATACGCTGCTGCTGCGGCCGCTGCCTGTTCGCGAGCCCGAGAATCTGGTCGTGCTGTCGACCGGTGCCGAGCAGGCCCAGCAATTTTTCAGCTTCGCCACGTGGGAACAGCTGCAGCGTCTCGACAGTTTCGAGGGCGGCGTGGCGTGGGCGCCACCGTCGCGTCTGCGTCTGACCGCCGGCGGTGAACCGGAGATGATCGACGGCCTCTGGCTGAGCGGCAGCGCGTTCAATACTCTGGGCGTGCCCGCGATCGCCGGTCGCACGTACTCGGCGGTTGACGATCAGACCGGAGGAGGGCCGGACGGCGTCGTCGCGGTTGCCAGCTACCAGTTCTGGCAGCGCCGGTTCGGGGGAGCGCCGACGGCCGTCGGAACGAAAGTCGTCATCGAGCGGACACCTGTGACCATCGTCGGGGTGTTGCCGCGGGAGTTCTTCGGACTCGAGGTGGGCCGCAACTTCGACGTGGCGATGCCGGTTCATGCGCAACCGCTGATTCGCGGCGCCGGGGGAATCACGAGGGATCTGACCTGGCTCCGCGTGCTCCTCCGCCTGAAATCCGGACAGTCGCTCGAGACAGCGACCGCCGCGCTTCGCTCGGCCCAACCCGGCATCAGGTCCGCGGCGATGCCCGAGAACCCGCAGATGCAGCCGGGGTTCCTCAACGATGGTTTTCAACTGGCGCCTGCCGCGATGGGTACGTCGGCACTGCGGACCCGATACGGGCGCGTGCTGGTGACCGTCCTCGCCGTCACGATCCTGGTGCTGTTCGTGGCCTGCGCCAATATCTCGAACCTGCTGCTCGCGCGCGGACTCGCGCGTCAGCACGAGCTGAGCGTCCGCGTGGCGCTCGGCGCTTCGCGCCTGCGTCTCATCCGTCAACTGCTCGTGGAGAGTGGGCTGCTCGCACTGGTCGGAGGCATCGGCGGCATTGCCGTGGCGCTCTGGGCGGGGCCCGTTGTCGTCGCCCGCGTCTCGACCGGGGCCACGCGCGTCATGCTCGACGTGCCGCTCGACATGCGGGTACTGGGATTTGCGACGCTGACCACGGTGCTCGCCGCGCTGGTGTTCGGCTTGTACCCGGCACTGCGCGCCTCGCGCCGGTCGCCAATCGAAGCGATGCAGGAGCAAGGCCGGGGCCCGAGTCGAAGCGCGAAGGCCGGCATCTCGGGGACGTTGGTCATCGCGCAGGTGGCAGTTTCGCTGGTCCTGGTCGCCCTGGCCGGCCTCTGCCTCCGTACCATCAACCTGCTCACGCAAGTGCCGTTGGGATTCGACAAGGATCGCGTGCTCGTCGTCACCGTCGATGCCGCACGAGCGGCAATCGCCGAAGCCGATCGGACGCCGTTCTACTATCGCCTCATCGATGCCGCCGCGGCCGTGCCTGGGGCGACAGCCGCCGGCGCGGCACTCTCGACGCCGATGGGCACGACGTTCGACTTTCCGTTCTTCGTCGCACCAACGGGCACGACACCGTCATTCGATCCGGCCGACACCGCGCAACTGCACGGCATCACGCCCGGCTGGCGGGCGTCGCACGGCATCACCCTCCGTGACGGGCGCGACGTCGACAACCGCGACACCGGCGAATCGCCGCGCGTGATGCTGGTCAACGAAGCGTTCGTGCGGCGGTTCCTCGGGGGCCGCACGCCCATCGGCACATCGCTCGATCTCAGCACAGGCTCAAAGGGCGCGCTGTCGATCGGTTCGAAGACGATCGTCGGCGTGATCGGCGACGTCACCGCTTCATCCACGCGGGCGCCAGTGACGCCAAGCATGTACATTCCGGTCACGCAGTGGACCAATCCGTTGCACCCGACGACGCCGTTCTACATCAGCGTCAGAACCAACGGATCGCCAGCGGACCTGACGCGCAGCGTGACGTCCGCCCTGCGCGCGCTTGACTCGAATCTGGTCCTGACCACGCGGCCCCTCGCCGATCAGGTCGACGCCTCCTTCGCCCAGGATCGACTGGTCGCAACGCTGTCCAGCTTCTTCGGTGCGTTCGGGCTTCTGCTCGCCGCGCTTGGCATGTATGGCACGACGGCCTATGCGGTGCGGCGGCTTCGACCGGAGATCGCGATTCGCACCGCGCTCGGGGCGTCGCCGATGGAGGCGGCTCGGCTCGTCTTGATCCGGCTGCTCGTGCTCGTCGGCGCCGGCATTGCCGTCGGGATCGGCGTTGGCGTGTGGGCCGGCCGCTTCATTGCTCCGCTCTTGTACGGGGTGCCGCCGAACGACGCGCTCACCCTGCTCGCGGCCAGCATCATGCTGGCCACCATCGGCATGTTGACCGGTTGGCTTCCGGCTCGCCGCGCGGCCCGCGTTGCGCCGGCCGACATTCTGCGCAACGTCTGACACATTCGTAGACCGACATCAGAACGCCTTCCGATCGCGGCCGCTCCGCAGTGGACCGATGAGCGCTGCCGCCTCTTCCCGATCTGCGTACGAGGATCTGCACCATGACGGACTGCCTGCTCATTGGCCATAACGAGGGCAACTTCGCCGATCAGGTCGCGTTCGTTCGTTCCATGGGGTGCGAGTCCGGCGCGTGGCGTGATCTCAACCTCGCCTTCGCCGATATCGACGGCACACCCCACCACTGCATGGACGTGATCAACAGATTCAACAACCGCGACGGGGTCACGCGCCGCAAATACAGCAACATGGATTTCCTGTGGCCGGCTGTCTCCTACCTGGCATCGTTTCTCGTCAAGCGCGGATTGACAGTGGACTACGTGAACCTCTTTCAGGACGAGAAGACGTCACTCGCCGACAAGCTGCAACGCAACGACGTTCTGACCGTCGCGGTGACCACCACGCTGTACGTGGGTCCGTGGTGGATCGAGGAGATCGTCTCGTTTGTCCGCCAGCACACCCGCAAGGCACGGCTGATCATCGGCGGACCGTACATACACAACCAGTCCGTCCTGATGACACCGGAGCAGCTGAGCGACCTGTTCGAGCAGCTCGGCGCCGACGTCTACGTGATCAGCCAGGAGGGCGAGCAGGCGCTCGTCAATGTGGTCGACGCGTTGAAGCACCGCAAACCGCTGCACTTCGTCAACAACATCGCCTTCCGGCACAAGGGACGGTTCGTGTGCACACCGGCGATGGTCGAGTCGAACTCGCTCGCCGACAATCCAGTCGACTACCAGATGTTTCCGCCGGAGCAGATCGGCCAGTTCGTGACGGTGCGCACGGCAAAGTCGTGCCCGTTCGGGTGCGCATTCTGCGGCTTCCCGCAGCGGGCCGGCAAGTACACCTACGAACCCGTCGACCTCGTCGAACGCGAACTGGACGCGGTCGGGCGCATCGGTGGCATCACGACGCTCACGTTCATCGACGACACCTTCAACGTGCCGATGAAGCGGTTCAAGGAGATTCTGCGGATGATGATCAGGAACGAGTACGGGTTCAAATGGAACTCGTTCCTGCGCGCCGATCACGTCGACGACGAATGCATCGACTTGATGCGCGACAGCGGCTGCGAAGGCGTGTTCCTCGGGATGGAATCGGGCAGCGGCCGGATGCTCAAGCTGATGAACAAGACGTCGCGTCCCGAGCACTATCGCCGCATCATCCCGCTGCTCCGGCGCGCCGGCATCGTCACACACTGCAATCTGATTGTCGGATTCCCCGGTGAAACCGACGAGTCGGTGCGTGAAACCATCGATCTGATCGAGGACGTGCAGCCGGATCTGTATCGCGCGCAGTTGTGGTACTGCGATCCGACCACCCCGGTCTGGACGCGCCGAGAGGAGCTCGGCATCACGGGTTCGGCGTTCAGCTGGCGCCATCCCACGATGGACTCGACGACGGCGGCGACCATCGTGGAGTCGATGTTCAGAGAGGTCCGCGGCGCGCTGTGGCTGCCGCAGCAAGGCTTCGAGCTGTGGAGTGTCTTCTATCTCCAGCGGCAGGGGATGTCGTTGACTCAGCTCAAGACCTACCTCCGCTCCTTCAATGCCGCCGTGGAACGCAAGCTGCGGGCTGGAACCGAAACCAAGGCGGACGTGGATACGGTGCGAACGCTGGCTGAAAGCAGCCGCATCCTCGCCGCCTGACACCTCTCCGTCACCACCAATTCACGCCGGCGTCCACACGTTGTCCGCCCAACCATGGTCGTGGAGTAGACGATGTCGTTGAGTCATGAGCAGATCGAGCAGTATGCCGCCGACGGCTATACGGTGCTGAACAACCAGCTATCCGCGTCTGAAGTGCAGACACTCAAGTCGTCGATCGCCGAGCTCCATGAACGCCGCGATCCCGGCACCACGTGGGAGCGCGACGGAAAGACCGTCAGGGCCTTCCACGGATGCCATATGACCGAAGGCCCGTTCGAGCGGCTCACGCGGCTGCCCCGATTCGTCACGCCGGCGACGGAGCTGATCGGCGCGCCGGTTTACGTTTACCAATTCAAGATTCACATGAAGAGCGCCTTCAGCGGTGAGGGCTGGAAGTGGCACCAGGATTATGTGTACTGGCATGAGGAAGACGGAATGCCCTCGCCGGCCGCGATCAACCTGATGCTGTTTCTCGATGCGGTCACCGAGTTCAACGGTCCGATGATCATCCTCAGCGGCTCGCATCGATACGGCCTGTTCGATCCGCTCGTGAAGCCTGTCGCATGCGCCGATCGTCCGGACTGGGAGCAACACGTCTCGGCCGACCTGAAATACTCGCTGCCGCAATCGCTCGTGGCCGATCTGGCCCGCGACGCTACGATGGTCGCGCCGAAGGGGCCTGCGGGAACGGCGCTGTTCTTTCACCCGAGCGTGGCACACGCCTCGAGCGCGAACTTGTCACCCTTCGATCGGACGACGATCTTCATCACCTACAACAGCGTGCACAACGTGCCGCAGCACCTTTCGGAGCGGCGCCCGGCTTTCCTGGTCAGCCGGGACAACACCGCCGTGACTCCGCTCCCGGTTGACACGCTGGTCTAGCGCTCGTCGACTGCCCGCTCGAGTCCTGCAGAAACCGATGGTCACCGCCAGTCAATCGCGTCCCGCTGCCGTCCGTCGTCCGCCCCTGCGCGCGCACGCAAGGCCCGCCTCGCTGCCGCTGTCCTACGCACAGCAGCGGCTGTGGTTCATCGACCAGCTCGAGGGAGGCGGCAGCTCCGGCTACATCCTGTCCGACGCACTGAAGTTGGATGGGCCGCTGGACATGGACGCCTTCGCACGCGCGGTCAACGCCATCGCCGCACGGCACGAGATCCTGCGCACGCGCTTCGTGGCCGTGAACGGAGTGCCCGCGCAGATCATCGAGCCGGCGATGCGCGTCGATCTTCAGTACGACGACTTGAGCGCGCAGGACCGGGCGGCGCGAGAGGCGCTGGTCGATGCCGCACTTCATCGCGAGATCACGACGCCGTTCGACGTCCAGCGCGGTCCGCTCTGGCGATTGCGCTTCTTGCGCATGGGACCCGAGGAGCACGTGCTGGTGCGCACGATTCATCACCTGATTGCCGACGGCTGGTCGGCGGGCGTACTCAATCGTGAGTTGCTGGCGCTGTATGCAGAGTTTCACGACGGCAGACAGGACCCACTCCCGCCGCTGCCCGTGCAATACGCCGACTTTACGTTGTGGCAGCGCAGCTGGCTCGAGGACGGTGCGCTGGCGGCGGGCCTGGATTACTGGCGCGAGCAGCTCGCCGATCTTCCGGAGCGGCTGACCATCCCGACCGACCGCGCCAGGCTGGCCTACCAGACGTTCGACGCCGACGTGATCTCCGTCGACATTTCCGACGTGGCCGTCTCGCGGTTGAAGCAGGTCGCCCGCGCCGAGCGGGCGACGCTCTACATGACGCTCGTTGCCGGACTCGCAGTCGTTCTCGCGCGCTGCAGCGGCCAGGACGACATCGTGATCGGTTCCCCGGTCGCCAACCGCGACGAGCCAGAGCTGGCCGAACTGATTGGCTGTCTGGTCAACTCCGTGGCATTGCGGGTCGGCGTGCGCCCCGACCTCTCGTTCGCCGCGCTGCTGCGCCAGGTGCGAACGACGGTGTTGGGTGCGCTGCGGCACCACAACGTGCCCTTCGATCGCGTCGTCGAAGCACTCGCCATTCCCCGTTCGCTGAACGTGCCGCCGGTGTTCCAGGTGTCCTTCTCGCTCCAGAACGCACCGTGGCAGCCGCCGTCGCTTGCCGGCCTCACCGTGTCGCCGCTTCCAACGCCGACACACGTGCGCTATGACTTCGAAATCCACGCCTGGGAGCGCGGCGGCGGCGTGCGGATGATGTGGCTCTACAACCGGCAGCTCTTCGACCGTTCGCGCGTCGAGCGGATGACGCGCCTCTACAACCGGTTGATCGACTGTGTTGCGCAGGAGCCCGAGCAGGTCCTTGGACGCGTCCGTCTCGTTGACGTTGCGGACGTCGTCGCGCGCGGCCCGGCGAGGACCGAAGAACATCTGGGCCCGCCCGTCGTGCACCGGCTGTTCGAAGCGTGCGCTGCTGCAAATCCGTCGCGCACGGCCCTTGTGTCCGGCGCGACGCGCGTCACCTTTGCCGAGCTCGACAGCGCCGCCGACGCGATTGCGGACCTCCTCATGAAGCATGACGTGGGAACCGACCGCACGGTGGGCATCTATGCGCGCCGTGGTGTGCCGCTCGTCGCAGGCATCCTCGGGATCCTGAAGACGGGCGGCGCATACGTCCCACTCGATCCCGAGTGGCCCGCGGAGCGGATCGCCGCCGTCGTGGTCGATTCGCGCTCCGCGCTGGTGCTCGCTGAAGCGGACCTCGTGCCGCACATGCCGCCGATCGCAGGCGTGACGATGTTGACGCTGCCGCAAAACAACGGCGGCAACGGCGATCCGGCACGACGCCACGCCGGCATCGACATCCCACGGCACGCGGCAGCCTATGTTCTCTATACGTCGGGATCAACCGGCCGTCCCAAGGGTGTCGTGGTCGAGCACGATCAAATCGCGAACTACGTCGCCGGCGTCTCACGCCGCGTTGACTGGCCGGCACAGGCGTCGTTCGCGCTGCTGACGTCGCCCTCGTATGACTTCTCCCTGACGATGCTGTTCTCGGCGCTGTGCAGCGGCGGCTGCCTGCACATCGTCTCCGGCGACATGGCACTCGACTCCGACAGGCTGGGCCGCTACTTCCAGCGCGAACGGATCGACTGCGTGAAGATGACGCCATCGCATTTCCGCGCGTTGTACAGCACCCCCGGCGGAACGTCGATTCTCCCGGCGGGTCGGTTGATCCTCGGCGGCGAGGCCGGCCGCTACGGCTGGCTGCAGGGCGTTGGCCAGGCGGTGCCGCAATGCCGCGTGTTCAATCACTACGGCCCCACCGAGACGACGGTCGGCGCGATGATGCACGAAGTGGAGCCGGATCCACCGCGGCACGCCGATGATCGGGTGATTCCACTCGGTGAGGCGCTCGGCAACGTCCGCGCATATATCCTCGACGACCACCTCCAGCCTGTCGCGCCCGGCACGATTGGAGAGCTGTACATCGGCGGCCGCGGCGTGGCGCGCGGCTATATCGGCCAACCCGCGGCGACGGCGGCGCGATTCGTGGCGGACCCGTTTTCCGGCGCGGCTGTCCGCATGTACCGAACCGGCGACCGTGTGTATCGTCATCCCGACGGCTACGTGGAATTCATCGGCCGCGGCGATCATCAGACCAAGATTCGCGGCTTCCGCATCGAGCTTGGCGAGATCGAGGCAGCACTGATGCGCGACCAGCGCGTGGACGCCGCGATCGCGACGATCGCCGAGAGCGGCGATGAGCGACTGCTCGCCGCCTACGTCACGCTCCGCGAACACCCGCCGGACGACAGCACTACGACTCACGTCGAGTATTGGCAGGACGTGCACGACTCCACGTACGCCGCGGCTTCGCCGTCCGGCGACGAGCCGAGTCTCGCCGGCTGGACGGATAGTTATACGGGAGCGCCGCTCGCGGAGTCCGACATGCGGATCTGGATCGACGAGACGGTCCGCTCGCTGCTCGATGTCCATCCGAGCCGGGTGCTGGAGATCGGCTGCGGCAGCGGCCTGATCCTGTCGCGACTGGCGCCGCACTGCACGCACTACATCGGCCTCGACTTCGCGCCGCACGCGCTCACGCTGCTGCAGCGGCTGATCGATCGGCGCCCCGACCTCCGCCACGTCGAGCTCCGTCACGGCGCCGCTCACGATCTCTCGGCCGTGGCCGAGCGCAGTGTCGATCTGGTCGTCCTCAACTCGGTCGTCCAGTATTTTCCCGACGTGACCTATTTGCTCGATGTCCTGCGGCAAGCCATTCGCGTCACGCGCGATGGCGGCCACGTGTTCATCGGCGATGTGCGCAACCTTCATCTGCTGGAGGCCTATCACGTCACCGTCCATCTGACGCGAGCGGCGGAGCACACGTCGGCTGCGGCGGCACGCGCCGCCGTACGGTTGGCGCTGCGGCAGGAGCGGGAGTTGGTCGTGGCGCCCGAGCTCTTTGAGTCGATCGGGCGGACGTGGCCGCGCGTCGCGAAAGCCGACGTCAGTCTCAAAGCGGGAGCGTACGCGAACGAGCTGAACCGGTTTCGATTCGATGCACTCGTCCGCGTCGGCGAAAAGGAGCGGGTGGCCGACCCGGACCGAGCGATTGGCTGGGATCCGGCCGGCGTCTGGCGCGATGAGGTCGAGCGCGCCGTGTCACGCTCGTCGGCTTCGATCTGTGTGCGTGGGATACCCGACAAGCGCGTCGCCGGCGCCGTCGACGCGGCACGTGTGATTCATTCGGACGACCCGGCAGCCGTCAGTCGGGCCCGCGTGGCGTGGCGAGGAGACGCGCGTGGACAGGATCCCGATGAAATCTGGCAGACAGCCAGACGGTTGGGATGCGGTGTGCATTGGACGGGTGGGACTGCGGCGGGTGTCTACGACGTCACGTTCAATCCACGCACCGAGCCAGGCCATGCGTCGTCCGGCGGCGACGAGGGTGCCTATGCGTCGTATGCGAATCACCCGGCGAGACACGAGCAGGACATCCGCCTCGGACGGGAGCTGCGTGACGCGCTGCGGCGAGTTCTTCCTGAGTACATGATTCCGGTAGCCGTCACCGTCCTCGACGAATGGCCGTTGAGTCGCAACGGCAAAGTCGATCGGAGCGCCCTCGCACAGTTCGACGCTGGCCGCCGCGGTGGCGCGCGCGAGGCGCCGCGAACGCCCGACGAGGAACGGCTGTGCGGCATCTTCGCGGAGGTGCTCGGGCTCCTGCGGGTTGGAGTTCGAGATAGCTTCTTCGAGCTGGGCGGCGACAGCATCATGTCCATCCAGCTCGTGAGCCGCGCCCGTACGGCCGGCTTCTCGTTCACACCACAACACGTCTTCGAACATCAGACCGTCGAACGTCTCGCGGCACTCAGTGTCGTGTCCGGCGCCGACACGATGGACGATCCGGTTGGCATCGTCCGCCCCACGCCGATCATCTGCCGGCTGAAAGAGCGAAGCGGTCCATTCTCGTCATACAGCCAATGGATGTGCATGGATGTGCCGCCGCTTGACAGCAGGCAATTGGCCGACATGCTGCAGTGGCTCGTCAATCGCCACGATGTCCTCCGCGGGCGGCTCATCCTCGACGGAGCCGCGTGGCACCTCGAGATTGCACCCAGCGGCAGCGTCGACGCGAGCGGCTGCATCACCAGACGAGAGATGGCGATCGTCGCGAGTCACGTTTGGCCCGACATCGTGGCACGCGAGGCCGCCACCGCAGCGAGCCATCTCGATCCGCGCGCCGGCGTCCTCATGCAGGCGGTGTGGTTCGACGGCGGCCAACGTGATGGGAAGCTGCTGCTCGTCATCCATCACCTGGCGGTGGACGGCGTTTCGTGGCGCATCGTATCGGACGACTGCCGCGCGTACTGGGATGCGATGACGTCCGGGCGTGCCTCGCCGGTCCCGCCCACGGGAACATCCTTCAGGCGCTGGTCGGACCTGCTGTATGCGAGCGCCTCCGACGATGCACGACGGCACGAGCTGGCTCATTGGACATCGATCCCGGCGCCGGCCAATGGTTCTCCCGAGCGTCGTCTCGATCCGCGTCGCGACACGTGGGGGCGCGCCGTTCGTACGACCATGGAGCTGCCCGTGGATCTCGCCGCGCCGCTGCTGTCCACCGCGCCGGCGGCGTTCCACGGCACCGTCAACGACGTACTGCTTGCGGCGTTCGCCCTCGCACTCGTCGCCTGGCGCCGGCGGCAGGGACGACGCGAATCACAATCGGTCGTGTTCGACCTCGAGGGCCACGGACGCGAATCCGTCGCGGACAACATCGACCTGTCCCGGACCGTCGGCTGGTTCAGCAACGTGTACCCGGTCAAGCTGAATCTGGAGGGCATCTCAATCGCCGACGCGATCGCAGGACACCGCGCCACGGCGCAGGCCGTGAACGCTGTCAAGGAACAACTCCGCGCGGTGCCGGCGAACGGCCTCGGATTCGGGCTCCTTCGCTACCTGAATCCCGCAACAGCGCCGACCATCGCCGCGCTGCCCGTGCCGGATGTGATCTTCAACTATCTCGGGCGGTTCGGTGCGTCGGATGGCCACTGGAAACCCAGTCAGGACGTGCCGGGCATCGGCGCCTTTATCGACGACGACCTGCCGCTCACGCACAGTCTCGCGGTCCATGCCATTGCTCTCGAACGTGATGGGGGACCGGAGCTGAGGACGACATGGATCTGGGCTCCCGGTGCATTCACCGACGCGGTGTCCCGGGACCTGATGGAGTTGTGGCGATCGGCGATCACCGGGTTGCTGCGGTTCGTGGAGACACACGGTGCGGCCGAGCGAACGCCGTCCGACGTCCCCTTGCTGTCGCTGACGCGGGCGGAGCTCGCTCAGCTCGAGAAGCGCGCCGCATCGTCGCCCGCGCGCTGGACCTTCCGCACGTAACCCGAACTGACCCTCGGAGGAAGCCTCATGTCCGACTCACCCGCGCCTCTCGTCGCCTATCCGGAAGAGTGCGCTCACACAGTGATCGCGCGGCACGCGGCGCGCACGCCCCACGCGACGGCACTGGTGGCGGGAACCGCGTCGTGGACGTTCGCTGATCTCGAGGGGGTGTCGAATCAGATCGCCTCATACCTCGCGCGAACGGGCGTCACCAGCGAGGTGGTCGTGGGGCTCCACATGGACAGCTCGCCACTGGCGATGGCCGCCATGCTCGGCGTGATGAAGGCGGCGGGAGCAATTCTGCCGCTGGATCCGGCCTACCCGCCAGCCCGTCTCGAACACATGGTTCGCGACGCGCAGCCCCTGCTGGTGATCACCGAGACGCCCGCGCCGGACGTACGACTGTCGACGCTGACCAACATCCTGAGCGTCGACGATCTGCGGCGGCACTGCACAGACGAGTCCCGCGTCTTCACGCCTCGACCGATATCGCTCGATCAGCTCGCATGTGTGCTGTACACATCCGGGACGACAGGCTGGCCGAAAGGCGTCGCTCGCACGCACCGCTCGATATCCTGCCGGCTGGCGTGGCCGCGGCCGCCACTTGACGAGGTGTGGTGCCACAACATGTCGCTGAGCGTCGGCCTGTCGTATGAACGCGCGCTCGCGGCGCTCATGCACGGCCTGACGCTTGTTGTCGTGCCCGACGAGATGATCAAGCGCCCGGCGCAGCTCGCGCAGGCATGGACCGTGTCGGGTACGAGCTTCACCACGGTCGTGCCGACATGCCTGCGTCAAATCGCCACGCTCGACCGCGGCGATCTCGCCGGACTGGCGCGGATGCGTTCGATCGCGGTCGGCGGTGCGCAGTTCCCCGCCGAGACGCTGTCCTCCTTGTCTGCCGCGCTGCCCGGCACGGCGTTCATCAATGGGTATGGAGGAAGCGAAGCGGGATCGGTGGTACGGGGTGAGGTTCGTACCGCGACGGCCAGTGACGTGTCGATTGGATCGCCCGTCGCCAATGCGACCGCGTATGTCCTGCACGAGGGCCTGCAGCCGGCGCCGCCCGGCGCCACCGGCGAACTCTACGTCGGCGGTCCATCGCTGGCGCGCGGGTACCTGCGCCGGCAGGCACTCACGGCCGAACGCTTCGTGGCCAATCCTTTCGGTCGAGGCGATCGACTGTATCGCACTGGCGATCTCGCGCGCATGACGAGCAGTGGCGAGATCGAACTGACCGGCCGGGCCGATCGCCAGGTCAAAGTGCGCGGGTTCCGTGTCGAGCTCGGCGAGGTGGAACAAGCGCTGCGCGATCAGGACGGGATCGCCGATGCCTTCGTCACCGCGATAGCCGCCCCTCCCGAGACGCGGCTGGTGGCTTACGTCGTGTTCACGCGCGGGCGGGAGCGAAGCGTCCAGGCGCTGCGCGAGGAGCTGCGAATGCGGCTGGTGGAATACATGGTCCCGGCGACATTCGTCACGCTGCCGGAACTGCCTCGCAGTCCAATCGGAAAGGTCGACTCCACCGCGCTGCCACCGCCGGTCGAGCCCTCGCACGCCGACGTCGACGACACCGCCACTGACGATCCGATCGAGCGACAACTGTTGGCGCTGTGGGCCCGTTCGCTCAGTCGCACAGCGCTCACCACGCGCGACAACTTCGTGGAGCTCGGCGGTGACTCGGTGCAGGCGGTCGAGATCGTCTGGGCCGTGCGCAAGACGTTCGGCGTTGATGTCCCCATTGAAGCCGTGCTCGACGGAACGATCGCCTCCGTCGCGGCGGAAATAACTCACTTGCTCAACGAACAGGAGCCATCAGTCGCCGCATCCGCGCAGGACTGACGCGCCTCCGTTCCCGAGTGGAGGTATCTGCCGTGTATCGCATTTCGCTGGTCAACCTTCCTTTTGCACCGATTCACATTCCGTCGCTGGCGCTGCTGCAGCTCCAGGCGGTCACCGAGCGCGCCTGCGGCTCGGACGTGCGAATACGGATCATCGACGCCACCCACGACACCGCCGACTTCCTCGGCATCGAGCTCTACACCCAGATCGCGGGGAATCTCGACGCGAACATGGCGGGACTCGGCGACTGGTTCTTCCGTGAGTGCGCGTTTCCGCAGAGCCCGCACAACGAGCAGGCGTACTTCATGCGCTTCTTCCGGACGCCGGGCACCTTCGTGGCCGTGCATCGGGATCAGATTCGTCGCAAGCGCCACGATGCCGGCCAGCTGCTCGGCGAGATCATCGATCGCTACCAGCTCGATGAGGACGACCTCGTCGGCTTCACCTCGATGTTCTGCCAGACGGTCGCCGCGTGTGCCATGGCTCGCGAGCTGAAGCGCCGGGCACCGCGAATCATCACGGTGATGGGGGGCGCCAATTGTGAATCGCCGATGGGAGAAGCGATCGTCGAAGCGGTCGACGTCATCGACTTCGTCTTCTCGGGCCCGGCGCTGAAAAGCTTTCCGGCGTTGGTCGCTCACCTCGTTGCCGGCGAGGATCCGGCACGCCACGCCATCAATGGCGTGCTCTCGAAACGTAACACGAGCCGGGACCGGCGTCACTTGCCGATGGCCGGGCACAGCGACTGCGCCGGAGCGAGCGCACTCGGAGACGAGCGCGACATCAACGAGCCGCTCGAGGTGGACTACACGCCGTTCCTCGCCGGATTCGAAGCACGGTTCGGGGGCAAGCTGCGTCCATCGCTGCCGTTCGAGACGTCACGCGGGTGCTGGTGGGGCGCCAAAGCGCATTGCACGTTCTGTGGCCTCAACGGCCAGTCGATGGCCTATCGCGCCATGCAGCCGGATCTGGCCGTCGCGCAGTTCCAGCGCCTATTCGGGTACGCCGGCCGATTGGCGCGCCTCCAGTCGGTCGACAACATCCTGCCGCGCGAGTACCTGACCGAGGTCCTCCCCCGTCTGAGCCCGCCAGACAGCATCCACATGTTTTACGAAGTGAAGGCGGATCTGTCGCTGGCGGAGCTGAAGGTGCTGGCCCGCGCTCACGTGACCGAAATCCAGCCGGGCATCGAGGCGCTCTCCACCTCGACGCTCAAGCTGATGAAGAAGGGCACGTCCGCATTTCAGAACGTGTCGTTCATCAAGCATTGCATGGAGGTGGGCATCCGGCCCGACTGGAATCTCCTCGTCGGTTTCCCTGGCGAGCAGGAAAGCGTCTACGAGAAGTACCTGCGTGACATACCGCGCCTGACGCACCTGCCGCCGCCACATGGCGCCTTTCCGATCCGCTTCGATCGATTCAGCCCGTACTACATGCGGGCACGCGAGTACGGACTGGACCTGCACGCGCATGATTGGTACCGCTTCGTCTACCCGTTCGACGATGGAATCCTGGAGCGGCTCGCCTACTACTTCCTCAATCACGACGTCGGCGCCGGCTATCTGCACGCGGTGGCGAAGCACCTGCGGTCGCTGCAGCGGGCCGTCGCCGATTGGCGCGCCGCCTGGAACGACACGGCCCGGCGGCCCGCGCTCGTGCTGCGCGATGAGTCGGGCTCGTCCGTGGTCAGCGATTCGCGGCCGGCGTTCGCCGGCACGCACGTGCTCACCGAGAGTCAGGTGCGGATCCTGCGCGAGCTCACGCACCCCCAACGCGTCGACGCGCTGACCACACGCTTCGGTCAATCTGCGTCCAGCGATGTTCGCTACCTCCTGGAGCGGGGGCTCCTCTTTGAGGAGGACGGACGACTGCTGGCTCTCCTGGCCGATGGGGATCTCGTTGCGGCGGATCCCGCCGAGTGCGCGCGCGGCAGCGAGATGACCGCCGTATGAGCGCGGTGGTGCCGGAACAAAGCAGTCAGCTCCTCGCGGAGTCGATGCGACACCTGTTCGCGCATCGACACAGCTGCCGTGCGTTCAAGGCTGAAGCCGTCCCGCGCGACGTGATCGAGCACGTCGTCTCGATGGCCGCGCGTACCGCGTCGTGGTGCAATGCTCAGCCCTGGCAGGTGATCGTCACCGCTGGATCCGGCACGGACCGTTTTCGCGGCGCCCTCCTCGAGCATGCCGATCGTCATCCCGCCGTCGCGCCAGACCTCGCCTTTCCCAGGGAGTATGCCGGCGTCTATCGCGAACGCAAGCGGCAGGCGGCGTTTCAGCTCTATCAAAGCGTCGGCGTGTTCGACAAGGGGCGCGAGGCGTGGGCCGCACAGGCGCGCGAGAACTTCCGCCTGTTCGGAGCCCCGCACGTGGCCATCGTCACCACGGAAGAGAGCTTGGGCGTCTACGGAGCGATCGACTGCGGCGCCTTCATCGGCGGTTTCATGCTTGCCGCGCAGGCACTCGGCGTGGCCAGCATCGCCCAGGCCTCGATCGCAGCGCATGCGTCGCTGGTGAGGACGCACTTCAGCCTGCCCTCCTCGCGTCTCGTCGTGTGCGGGATTTCGTTCGGCTACGAGGACGAGACGCATCCGGCCAATGCCTTCCGGACCGATCGGGCTCCTCTCTCGACGCTGATCACGTGGGACGAGCAATGACCGCCCGAGGCGGACCGAGCGTCGACGAAAGGACGACCATGCCCACTGTCACTGTCAAAGCGCCATGGCTGCTCGATTCGGTGTTGAACGAATCGGATTTTCGATCGCTGCAATCGCATCTGCAGGCGACGGACAAATCGGCCATGTACTACGACGCGGTGTCGTGTCGCTACCTCATGGGAGACCGTGACCCGATCCTGAAGCAGTCCCGCGATCGGCTCGTACCGCTGGCTCGCGAGGTGTTCGGCAGCAACACGCTGATACCGTCCTACGCGCTGTTCGCCCA
>Ga0075421_100001688_pt1 | contig 26030 bp, 25 predicted proteins | sample SoiMetdeltSBSDD5_FD_75292 | JGI IMG/M metagenome (GOLD analysis project Ga0075421, IMG submission 75292) | Bulk soil microbial communities from a Populus tree surrounding site in Tennessee, USA - Soil MetaG P. deltoides SBSDD5 | ecosystem: Environmental > Terrestrial > Soil > Tree plantation... | reverse complement strand
CACGTTCCGATACAGCGACACCTCGGACGCGGCTACGGAATCGCGTTCGGACGGAACGGGCAATCGTTCTTCATGTTCCTTCGCTTTTGCCACCATTCGGAATCTTAGCGAATGTGCAAGACTTTGGCCGTGCTCTTCGTCGATTCCGACAACGCGCTCGGGTCGCCGGCCGGCGACGTCGACGATGCGTTCGCGCTCGCGGCGCTGATCGGAAGCGGTGCGGAGATCGTCGGCATCTCTTCCGTCGCGGGGAACACGAGCGAAGAGCGCGCATTCGCGAACAATCAACGTCTCTGTCAACTCCTCGGATGGAGCGGCCCGCTGTTGCGCGGAAACGACGCTCACGCGCTCCTGCGCACATTTCCCGGACGCGTCGTCGCGCTCGGGCCGCTGACGAACGTCATGCACGCGCGTGGCGCGAGCGAGGTGATCGTCGTCGGCGGACGTCTCCACACGATCGGGCGCTGGCCGCCACTCTTCCCGCACGAGTTCAATCTGACGAAAGACGTGCGTGCCGCGCATGCGGTGTTCGCGTCGCACCTGCCGCTGACGATTTTCCCGCTCGACGTCGCGCGGAAGTTGTGGGTGCACGAGCGCGATCTCCTCGCGATCCCGGGCGAGCTCGGCGAGGTTTTGCGCAGCGGCTCGCGTCGCTGGTTCCGTCGACTGTTGCTGCTGAGAAGGACGCGGAGATTTGCGATCTACGATCTGGCGGCCGCGCTCTACGCGATCGGCGGCGACGGCTTCACGATGGAGCGGACGACCGCAGTGATGCGGAAGAACACGTTCCTCGAGCTCGGATGCGGGACGCGCGAGGTCACGGTGTGTACGAAGCTCGATCGCGTGCGGTTGTGGGAGCGGTTTGTAAACGTAGGGCGTGGCTTCAGCCCGCCTCCCCCGGGAGGGGCGGGCTGAAGCCACGCCCTACGTCCTGGTAAAACCCCTCCCGCACCCCACCCGCGTTGACCGCGCACATCGGAACCATTTCTCCATTCACGGGCAGACGAAACACGCACGCCGCGAGCCGCGCCTGGCCGGTGTCGGTCGTCAATTCCGCGGGGCTCATGAAGTGATGGCTCGTGAGGGTGAGTCCGTCGACGCGCACGCGCTTCATCACCGCATCGCGAAAGAGCGCGGCGAGCGACGTGCCGGCTTCGTTGCGCAGCCGCGCGTTCATCCATCGGCGCGCGCGGCCGAAGTACAACGCGGGGTGGCGCAGGAGCAACCCCGCGCCGCGCGCGAAGAGCTCGAGCGGGAGATCGTCGCGGAAGGCCGCGCCGCCGTCGCCGCACTCGAGGAACTCGCGCATCACGGCGACGTCTTCATCGGTGTTGCGGATGAACTGCATCAGTTGCGTTCGGCCTTCGCGCTCGATGGCCACGAGCGGCACGAAACGCGTGCAGTCCGCGTGGCCAAAGCGCATCGGCTCCGCGTCCGGGAGCTCCAGGCCGAAGTCGCGCGTCGCCTTCCCGATCTCGCTCCACAATTCCGCGGGCGTCACTCCTTCGAGGTTCTTGCGCGTGCGGCCGACCTGCGCCAGCGGTTGGAAGCTGATGAGCGAGAACGCATCTCTGTTGAGCAACGTCCAGCGAACGACGTCCGGGATCTGCGAAAGATTGTCGCGCGTGACGGTGAGCGTCGTCGCCGCGCGCAGCGTGCGGCCGGTCGTGCGTCGCGCGTTACGGATCATCGCCGCGAACTCGTCGCGCAGCGGCATCAGCTCGAGCTCCGACTTCGGTGCGCGATGCCCGTCGCGTCCCCGCTGCGTGATGTCGATATGGATCGACACCTCGGTGAGCTGACCGTCGACCATCAGCCGCTCGAGAAAACCCGGCTGGCGGCGGAAGTTGTCGCCGTGCGTCATCACCATCGGCACGATGCCGATCGAGCGCGCGTAGCGGAGGATCTCGATCAGCTCCTCGGCGGGACGCAGCGTCACTTCGCCGTCGGTGATCTGGACGTTGCTCTTCGGGCCGAGGTGGCGGCGCAGGAGGTCGAGTTGCGCGAGCACCGCGGACACGGGAAGCGCGGGGATTCGATTCGCTTCACTGCCGAGGTAACAGCCGGTGCAGGAAAAGTCGCATTTCGGCTGAATGCCGATCGTCGCGCCGCAGCCGGTGGCCTTCTGGCCGAGGCCCTGTCCGGGGACGCGCACCGCGGGATCGAGTGCGGACCAACGGTCCGCGAGCAGCGCACGTTTCTCGGCCGTGACGGGATCACGGAACAGCGACCATGCGCGCGACAGCGAACGGGGCTCGCCGAGCATCTCAACGGTGCCAGTCGTTTAGTTTCCAGTCGTAATCGTCGTACTCGAAATCGATCTTCTTCGCGTTGTCGATCAGCCGTTGTTTATCCGCGGGAACGTATCGGCGGACGAATGCAGCTTTTCCGCCACCCCACTTCTCGAAGTCGTCACCGAACCAATCCATGATTTTAGTCACGTGAATGGTCAGCCTGTCGCCCTTGCTCACGAAGCGTGCGCCGAGGCGACCATTGAGGAAGATCCGCGCCTGCTCGTCGAGCTGCGCGTCGAGCCGTTCGCCGACATACGCCTCGGTGCGCAGCGGCGGACAGCTCTTCGCGGCGCAGTTGATCGCGAAGTGGATGCGCGGGTCCTTGAAACCATCGCGAATCTTGTCGTTCTCGACGTCGTTCAGCGAGAGCTTCGCGTTGCCGACCGGCACGCGGTCTTTCTTGAAGACATTGAGACGGATGATCGGATCGGTGGAGATGTCGCGGATCGAACCGACGGGATAGTTCTCGATGATCGTGGCGACGGTGTTGACGTTGTAAACATTGATCCAGTGCGCGAGCTGCTGCTTCGGCGTCAGCGCCGCGACGTTCACGCGTCCGAGCTGCTGGCGGATGGCCTGCACGTTCGCCGCTTCCTTCGCCTTCAGCGCTTTGTAGTCGAAGCCGACCGCCGGGTTGTAGTACGCGGCGAGGATGCGGTTCCAGTCGGCGAGGCTTTGTGCGTCGAGGGTCCAGGCGAAGAGGAGAACGGCGGCGAGTCGTTTCATGGCATCAGTCCAGGATGGTCAGGTTCTCGAGATAGCTCCTGTACGTCCACAGCGGAACGAAGGTGAGGCACTGGAGAAGCTCCAGCGTCATGGCTACGTGCGCGCGCGTTCCGCGGATGCGTCCGAGCTTTTCGACCTTCGAGCGATGACTCGTTCCGCGCAGCACGCGCATGGCCGTGCGCATGCGGCCGCGCGCCACGATCTCGTTGATCATGATCTCGATCTGAAACCCGTTCCGCTTTTCTTGCGGGATGGCCTCGAAGACGTCGCGGCGCACGGCGCGCAGTCCGGTGATCGGCGGGAAGCGCATGAAGATCGCGCTCTTGCGGCGGCCGTAGTCGACGATGCCGCACGACATCGCGTAACCGTCGTCGAGCACGGGGGCGGCGAGGAGGTCGAAGTGCTCGCCCTTCGCGCCGAGGATGTCGGCGTCGAAGAAGAGAAGGACGTCGCTCGTCGTCGCGGCGACGCCGGTCGCGAGCGAAAGGGCCTTGCTGGCGTTGCCGTTCGACGGGATCACTTCCGCGCCGGCGTTTCGCGCGACGGATGCGGTGTCATCGGTGGAGTGATCGTCGACGACGAGCACGCGGTTCACCCCGCGCGACTCGCGCGCGGCTTGCACGACGGCGGCAATCGTCGGCGCCTCATTTCGCGCCGGGATGATCACGTCGAAATTCACGGGTGAGGGAAAGTATGGGTTCACCGTCCCTGCGCGCGCAAATAGCGTCCGATGCGCTCGATCCCGGACGTGATCTGCTCCACCGGCGCCGCGTACGAAATGCGGATGAATCCCTGCCCTTGCGTCCCGAACGCGACTCCCGGAATCACGAGCACCGCGGCGTCGGTGGCGAGCGTCTTCGCGAACGCGATCGTTTCGCACGCCGGTACGGGAGAAAACGCGTAGAACGCGCCGGCGGGCGGCGGGATCGTGATCTCCAGCTCGTGCTGGATCGCATAGATCGCGGCTTCACGTTGATTGCGAAACTGCGCGCGCACGGATTCGAGCCACGACGCGTTCCAGGCGCGGTCCTCGAAGATCATCTCCGCGAGGCACTGCGAGAAGACGGACGCGCAAGTGGCGATGTACTGATGCGCGGTGAGGATCGGCTTCATTACCGATTCCTTCGCGAGCACCCATCCGAGGCGCAATCCGGTCATGGCGTGGCTCTTGGAGAGACCCGCGAGGACGATCACGTTTTCACCGAGTCCCGTCATCGACGGCGGCGGCGCGTCGTACCAGATCTCGCGATAGACCTCGTCGCTGACGACGAGCGGTCCGAGGGCGGCGATGCGCTCGAGCGTCGCGCGAGATGCGACCGCGCCGAGGGGATTCGAGGGCGTGTTGACGACAATCAACTTCGTCTTCGGGGTGATGCTCTTTTCGAGCGCGTCGACGTCGATCGTCCAGTCGGGCGGCTCGAGCTTGTACGGCATCGCGGTCGCGCCGCACACTTTCGCGAGCGTCGCGTATGACAAAAATCCGGGATCGGGCACGAGCACTTCGTCGCCGGGATTCACGTACGCAGTGAAAAGCGCGAACAGTCCCTCCTGCGTCCCCGCCGTCACGCATGCCTCGGACTTCGGATCGTACAGTGTGTCTTCGCACAGTTTCTTGCGCAGCGAGAGATGCCCCGCGTTCGGCGAGTACTGCCACGGCGTCGTCGCCGCGCGTTGCGCCATCGCGCGCAGCGTTTCGTCCGGGACGAGGTTCGGCTCTCCGATGCCGAGGTTCACGGTGTAGGGCGTGGCGAGCGCGTTGATCTGTCGGATCAGCGAGAGCTCGATATTCGCGAGGCGATCCGCGGCCTGCATTCGGTCACTCTAGCCGACAAGCCGTGCGGCTCGCCAAGCGCCTCATTGAAAACCAAGTATTCTGACGGCTAAACAATGTTCCGACAAATGAGACTGTTCGCAACGCTGCTGTTTGGTGCGACGGCCTTCGCCGCGTCGTCCCCCGTCCCGCACCTCGTGAAAGATCTGACCCCTGAGCGCGATCAGGTCGATGCGCAGGTCGCCCTCACCCAGCGTGTCGTGGGCGACGTCTTCTACTTCGGGACGACCTCGCCGGCGGCGGGACTCTGGCGCACCGACGGCTCCGCCGTGGGTACCTACCGCGTCGACAACGACGCACCCGGCCCCATGGAGCGGCTGTGGCAGCCCATGCTCAACAAGGACGGCGTGCTGTACTACCCCGTCGACACATGGGCTGGCTCCTTTCTCTACCATACGGATGGAACGACGCCCGGCACGCAACGCATCGCCCAATTGCCAGTGAGGCTGAGAGAGATGGCGCTTTGCGCCGACGGGAAGGTCTGTTTCGTTGCAGAGGATCATCAGATCGGGGTCACAGACGGCACCGCCGCCGGGACCTCGGTGCTTCGCTCCAGCGCGCCCGGTGTGCCTGAGACGAACCTCAGACGGTACCTGACGTCCATGGGCGGCAAGGTGTATTTCAATGCCTACGACGACGAGGCCGGACAATGCGTCTACTACCAGGGCAATTACTTGATGTGCGGCGAGTTGTGGACGTCCGACGGCACGACAGCAGGCACGCACCTCTTCAAGGACCTCGTTCCCGGCGGATGGCCGTCGTCGCCCGCCAATCTGTTCGCCAACAACGGGAAGCTCTACTTCAATGCCTTCAATCCTATCTTGGGGACCGATTGCCGCGTATGGGTGAGCGATGGCACGGCCGACGGTACGCGTGTTCTGTTGCCGGACCAGCCCAACGACTGTAATTTTGGTGCGAGGTTCTTCGATTTCCGCGGTGCGACGTACATCGCCACAGCCAACTCCAAGATTTTCCGAACCGACGGAACGCCCGAAGGGACGCGCCGGCTCGTCGACATCCTCGGCTGGAGCGACCCGGTCGAGATCTTCCTCATGATTCGTGGTGGAGACGAGATGCTGATCGGCCGTAACGGGGCAGCGCGCGAGCTGTGGTCGTTCAACGGCGAACACGCGGTGAAGCTGGGCAGCGCGCCGCCCCCCGGAGAGATTCTCGGGTATCTCCCTGCGACGAAGCGGATCTATCACGTGATCGGTTCGGGCCAGGGCGCACCGAAGGAGCTTTGGAGCTTCGATGGCACCGTCCACGAGAAGGTGTGGCAGTTTCCGACAGCAAGCATCGCCACCGTTGCGCCTTGGGGGGGCACGCGAGGCTTTATCGCCTTCCTTGTCGGCGGCTCGCAGGGCTGGGTCACCGACGGGACTGCGGCCGGGACACAGCGGCTCGATCTCACGAGCAGCGTGGGCCAGCACTCTTACCCCAAGGACTTCCTTGCCACAAACGACAAGGTGTACTTCAACACGAACGGCCCGGGCGTGTCGTCCTTCAACGTCACGGATGGAACCGCGGCCGGGACTATCCCTTTGGCACAGGCTCCGGCATTCAGCGCATTCTCCGAGGAGGGACGTGTCTATTTCCGTGGCGAGTCCGGCTATCTTTGGACCACGGACGGCACGCCGGCCGGGACCAGGTCTGTGACGTCGTGGTTCGGAGTGCAGGAGCGGATCTACGATCCACCCGCATTCATCGGCGAGACCGCGGTCTTTCAGACCGGAAACGTGCTGGCCAGGCGCGATCCTGGCGGGACCGTCGAGATGCTCGGTCTGACCGGCCAGATGTCGGGCTTCCGGACCGCGGGAAGCGAGGTGCTCTTCTGGACGTGGGATGAGACCACGAAGTACTCGGTCCGAGCGACGGATGGGACAAAGACGGGAACGCGGACTCTCGTGTCCGAGCTCGAGAGCGGCGGTCGCGCTGCGCGTTTCCTGCCGGATGGCAGCCGTGCGTTTTTCGGTGCGAAGCCGAAAGGCGGCGGAAGTGAATGGCTATGGATAACAAATCTCACAGCGGCCGGAACGCAGCCGGTCAAGGAGATCTCGGCAACGCCCGATGACACCTTGCTTCCGGAGCTTGTCTGGCGTGGTGCCGCATTCTTCCGCGTCGGCCGTCCCGGTGAGTCGTCGATTCTCTGGCGCACCGACGGAACGGCGGCGGGAACGGTTCCATTGAGCAATACCCCATTCCGCCAGGTTACCGATTCCGGCGACCACCTCACGTTGGTGAGCTACGACTATTTTCACAATTTCGAGATCTGGACGAGTGACGGGACGCCTGCCGGAACAACGCGACGCCGCATGGGCAAAGGGGCCGTAGCCTCGACCCCATTTCGTCTGCCGAGTGGTGGAATCGCGGTTGCGCTGGTTGCAGATCTCCCTCCGGCCCACGGGCCTGAGGTCGAGATCTACAACGTGACGACGGGATCGTCGACCTTCGTGCCGCTCGGCGCACTTCGCCTCGGAAGCGGGTTTCACCATCTGAACGGCCAGCTGTTCTTCTCCGCAACCCGTCCCCGGACGGGATACGAGCTTTGGGCGATTCCGCTCGACGGCGATCAGCCGGTGGAGCAGCCGGAGATCCGCATCGCATACCGCGGCCTGGCGCGCGTGAACGGAGCGCGGGCCGCGGTGTTCCGGGTGACGATGGAAACGTCCGGCTTCGGGGTACCGACGGTCGTCGCGTCGACCCTCGAGGGAACGCTGCGAGAGGGCCGCGACTTCACGCCGTTTGTGCGGGAGATTCGCTTCGAGAACGACAACGACGTCACGCTCGTCGTGCCCGTCCGGCCCGATGTTGGGGGCACAGTGAGCATCGCGCTCTCCTCACCTGTGAACGCGCGCATTGTGGAAGGATTCGCGACGGCCGTCATTCCGGAAGGGATCGCCAAGCGGCGCGCCGCGCGACACTGACCACGTTGCTCAGCACCTATCGGAGTGCTTCTTCCAGCGCGGTCGACGAATCCGTTTTCTCGTCGCGGTACTTCACGATCATCGGCGCGGCGATCTGCAGGCCGTGCTGTTCGGCAAAGGCGCCCTTCATCGGACGCGCGCCGGGGATGACCACCGCGCCGTACGGAATCTCGAGCGGGCGGTCAGCGGTGCGGCGATAGACCTGGCTGCGCACGGTGTCGTACACCGGAGTCGAACCGGTGATGACGACGCCCGCGCCGATGACGGCGCGTCCGCGCACGATCGTCCCCTCGTAAATCCCGCAGTTGCCGCCGACGACCACGTCGTCTTCGATGATCACGGGCACGTTGCCGATCGGCTCGAGCACGCCGCCGATCTGCGCGGCGGCGGAAAGATGAACGCGCTTGCCGATCTGCGCGCACGATCCGACCAGCGCGTGCGAGTCGATCATCGTTCCTTCATCGACGTACGCGCCGATGTTCACGTACGCGGGCGGCATCATCACCACTCCCTTCGCGATGTACGCGCCGCGGCGGATCGACGAGCCGCCGGGAACGACGCGAACGCCGTCCAGCAGTTTGAAGCGCCGCGGCGGGATGGTGTCTTTGTCGATGAACGACAGCGCGCCGGACGCGAACTCGGCGAGCACGCCGATCCGAAACGCGGCCAGGATCCCTTCCTTCACCCACGTCTGCGCCGCCCACACCCCGTCCTCATCGCGCACCGCCGCGCGAATCGTCCCCTTCTCCAACTCCGCGAGAAACAGGCCGATGGTCTTCACGGCCTCCGTGCGGTCGACGTTGGGGAGGGCTTTGACGCGGTCTTCGATGGTGATCATTCGAGTCTCACAGTCTCACAGTCGCAGAGTCTCACAGATCGCTCTATGAGACTGTGAGCCTATGAGACTGTGAGCCTCCGATCAACCGAGCAGCCCACACTCCTTCAAGATGGACTGCATTCGTGCCTGGCTCCCCTCCGTCATCGGCGCCAGCGGCGGCCGCACGAAATCCGACGCGAGCACGCCCATCATCCGCAACGCCGCCTTCGCCGGAGCGGGATTCGCCTCGATGAAGTTGCCGAGGAGCAGCGGAAGCAGTCGCTCGTGGATGTCGATGTCGCCGGTGTCGACCATCGAGCGCATCAGGCGCGGGACTTCGTTGCTGGCGACCGAGATCACGCCGTCCGCGCCGACGCCCATCAGCGGGAGCGTCCAGGCGTCGTCGCCGCTCAGCACGAGAAAGCCTCGTCGCCGCTCGCGGAGGATGATGAGGATCTGTTCGAGATTGCCGGACGCTTCTTTCACGCCGATGACGTTGGGGATCTCGCGGGCCATGCGCAGCGTCGTCTCCGCGGTCATGTTCAGGCCCGTGCGTCCGGGGACGTTGTACATGATCATCGGGAAGCCGGGCTTCTTCTTCTCGACCGCCTCGGCCTGCGCGCCGAAGTGGCGACGGAGACCGTCGGGCGTGGGCTTGTTGTAGTACGGCGTGATGGTGAGGATGCCGTCCGCGCCGAGGTCGACGGCCTGCAGCGCGAGCTCGACCGCGCGCGGCGTCGCGTTCGATCCCGCTCCGGCGAGCACGGGCACGCGACCGTTCGACGTCTTCACCGTGAGCTCGACGACGCGACGATGTTCGTCCGCGGTCAGCGTCGGGTTCTCACCTGTCGTCCCGCACGGTACGAGGAAGTTCACGCCTTCGGTGATCTGCCAGTCGACGAATTTTTCGAACGCGGCTTCGTCGAGCGAGCCGTTGTCTTTGAATGGGGTGATGAGTGCGGTGCCTACGCCTCTAAAAGAGCTCATCGAATCTCACCAGACCTTTTCGTCCTCGAATCTTCTCCGCCGCAAACACCGCGCCTCTCGCGAATCCCTCCCGCCCGCGCGCGCGGTGCGAGATCTCGACCAGGTCATCGGGCGAGTCGAAGAAGAGCGTGTGCAGTCCGAACTCGGCACCGACGCGGGAGGCGACGATCGGCGGATCGAGTTTCCCGCCGCTGCCTTCCTTCACCTCGGACGCAATCTTGAGCGCGGTGCCGCTGGGCGCGTCTTTCTTCTGCGAGTGATGGCGCTCTTCCATCCCCGCGGCGTACTGCGGGAACTTCGCGAAGAGCTCTCCCGCCCGCCGCGCGAGCGCGAACACCACGTTCGCGCCGGGCGAGAAGTTGGACGCGTACACGCAGGCGATGCCCGCGCTCTCCACGCGCGCGCGGACTTCGTCGAAGCGGTCGTTCCATCCCGTCGTGCCGATGACGAGATCGAGCTTGTTGTCGCAGGCGATGTTCAGCGCGTCGTCGAGTGCATCTGCGTGGGAAAAATCGATGAGCACGTCCGCGACATGCGGTGCGACGATCTCGTGACCGGCATCGCGGGCGACGCGCTCGACGGCGTGACCCATCTTGCCGTACCCGTGCAGCGCGATTTTCATGCGGGAACCGCCTCGAACAGCGCCTGATGCACGGCCTTCACCGCCGCGTCCGCGTTCGCGTCGTCGACGACGATGCTGAGATTGAGACCCGAGCGGCCGAGGGACATCATCTTCACCGGCATGCCGCCGAGGGCTTCCAAGACGCGCGCGCCGACGCGCGCGTCGGACATCACGTGTTGTCCGACGATGGCGATGATGCACTGCGCGTCATACAGCTCGACCGTGGCCATTTCTGCGAGGCGTCGCCTCAACTCCTCGATGTCATGCTTCTCATCCACCGTCACGGTCACGGAGACCTCAGACGTGGCGATGAGGTCGACCGAGATGGCGAGCTCCGCGAAAACGCTGAAGAAGTCGGCGAGGAAGCCATGCGTGCCGAGCATGCGGTTGGAGGTGACGTGCACCATCGTGACGCCGCGTTTTCGTGCGATCGAACGCGGTCCAGCGGCGATCTCTACACCGGAGCGTGTGATCAACGTTCCAGGCGATGACGGGTTGTGCGTGTTGAGCACGCGCACGGGGACATTCGCCTCCACCGCCGGCTCCAGCGTGCGCGGATGCAGCTTCGCGCCGAATTGCGCGAGCTCTGCTGCCTCTTCGAACGAGAGCAGATCGATCACGCGCGCGCCCGGAACGAGGCGCGGGTCGCACGTGAGCAGTCCGTCGACGTCGGTCCAGATTTGCACTTCCTGTGCACCGATGGCCGCGCCGACGACGGCCGCGCTGTAATCCGAGCCGTTTCGTCCGAGGGTCGTGGTCGCGCCGGCGGCGGTGCGGCCGATGAAGCCGCCCATGACCGGGATGCGGCCTCGCTCGAGCAACGGCACGAGCACACGTTGCGCGGCCTGTCGCGTGCGGACCATGTCGGGAGTCGCCGCGCCGAAGTGCTCGTTCGTCCAGATCACTTCCTCGGCGGAAACGAGCTCGCCCGGCAGTGCGCGCATCATGGTCGTGTATGCGAAGAGGACCGACGAGAGTCTCTCGCCGATGGACACGACCTTGTCGTGTCCGCGGTTCGTGATCTCACCGACGAGCGCGATGCCGTCGAGAATTCTCCTGATCTCATCGATCTGTCGGTCGAGTTGTTTGATGAACGATTCGAGGAAATCGTGCTTGTGCTGCACCAGCCGCAGCGCCACATCCTCGTGACGAGCCCGCACACGACGAACGATCTCGATCGCCTGATCGAAGTTCTGCGCGCATGCGGCTTTGCTGGCGGCGACGAGATCGTCCGTGACACCCGCCAGCGCGGAGACGACAACCACGGGCCGCAGATGTTGCCGCTCGGCCACGATGTCGATGGCGTTGGCGACGCGGTCGGCGTCGCCAACGGACGTGCCGCCAAATTTGATGACGATCATGGCCCCCACCCGCCCGCGTATCGTGGGTGGGCGGTGGTCTCCCGCCAACCGCCAACTGCCAACTGCCAACTGATCAAAGCAGCCCCTTCGCCTTCAACAACTCCGCATTCAAGATCGCCGCTCCCGCGGCGCCGCGAATCGTGTTGTGCACGAGCGCCACGAAGCGGATGTCGAGGATCGGGCAGTGGCGGAGGCGTCCGACGGAGACGGCCATGCCGTTCTCGCGATCGCGGTCGAGGCGCGGTTGCGGGCGGTCGGTTGCGTCGAGGAAGTGGATCGGATGCTTCGGCGCCGTCGGGAGTCCGAGTTTCTGCGGCTCGCCGGCGAAGTTCTCGATCGCCTCGCGCACCTCGCGGATCTCCGCGGCGTTGCGCAGCTTCGCGGAGACGGTCATCAGATGTCCGTCGATCGTCGGCACGCGGTTCACCTGCGCCGAGATCGTCATCGGCGCCTCGGCGAAGTGATCGTCCTTCCATGCGCCGAGGATCTTGCGCGGCTCGGTCTCGATCTTCTCTTCTTCGCCGCCGCCGATGTACGGAATGACATTGTCGAGGATCGCGTACGACGCGACGCCCGCGTAGCCCGCGCCGCTGATGGCCTGCATCGTCGTGACCTGCACGGCCTCGAGCCCGAACGCGCGCTCGAGCGGCGCGAGCGCCATCGCCAGACCGACGACGGAGCAATTCGGATTGGTGACGATGTAGCCGGCGCGTCGTTTCCGTTGCACTTCGATCGCGCCGAGATGCTCCGCGTTCACTTCGGGGATGAGCAGCGGGACGTCGCTGTCCATGCGGTGATTGCGCGAGTTCGAGATCACGGCACAGCCGCGGTTCGCGTAGTCGTCTTCCGCTTCGCCCGCGACCGAAGAGTCGAGGCCGGAGAAGAGCAGGCGCGACTCGAGGTCCGCGCCGAGGTTCTTCACGGTGAGCTTCGCGACGTCGTCGGGGACGAGCGACTCGAGACGCCAGTCGGCCGCGGTCCCGTAGTTCTTGCCCGCGCTGCGATCGGAGGCGACGACTTCGTGCACGCGGAACCAGGGGTGATTCGCGAGGAGTTGGATGAAACGCTGACCGACGGAGCCGGTCGCACCGAGGATGGCGACCGGGACGCGCTCAGTGCGCAGCGATGCGAGCTCGGTCGCGACGGGAAGAATGGCAGTCATCAGATGGGCTCCCTTGCAAAAAGCGATTCTATAGGGAGCCCGCTGCTCTTACCGCAACGCGCGCGTCTTCTTTGGCGGCTCGGTCAGGACGACGCGTCCGGCGAAGCGGTGATCGCGGGGGAGGACGTCGCTCGAGTACGAGACGAGGAATCGCCCGCGCTTTAGCGCCGCGGCGCGTGGCTTTGATTCCGCGCGGTCGCTCGTCGCGATCGGGAACGGTGTGACGTTGAACGAGTCGCGGTCGACGAACGCGCCCCAGATGTCGCGATCGCGCTCGAAGACCACGAGCCAACGCTCGCCGTCGAACGCGATCCCTTCCGGTGCTTCCGGGGTGAGACTCTTCGGGAGGATGAACGACGAGTGGTATTTGCCGTCGACCACACGCATGCCTTCGATCCCGTAGGCCGAGGACCAGACGATCGCCATCTCGTCGTCGTCGCCCGCCACGATGGGCGTCGAGTCGGTGTAGTACGGCCACGCCTTGGAGGTTTGCTCGTGCCGATTGCCACGGACGATCTCCCACGTGACGGTGAAGTCTGCGTCGAACCAGACGCAATTCGGGCGTCCGAAACTGCAGCGATATCCCGCGCGATGGCTCTCCCAATTCATGCCGACGAACGTGCCGTTGGCGGCGTAGCGGAGCGCCGCGGGCATGTCCGGCTCCGGAAGCACCAGCTCGCCCGCGCGATCGAAGGCGAAGCCGAAGATCTGATAGGCGCTGCCGTTCCAGACCAGCGGCGGCGTGATCGTGCCGAGGTAGTAGTAGCCGCCGAGCCCGCGCGGCGGTGCGGCCGGCGCGCCGTGCGCGTCGAGCGCGATCGCGGCGACGCGCATCAGTCCCTGGGACTCCAGCCAGCCGACCGCGAACGTCTCGCCGTCGGTCGCGACGACTGGATCCTTCGCGTGTGCGTCGACCTGGTACTGCGGGAGAATCCTGATCGGAGAGACGAGCCGTCCGTCGAAGTCGAGAATGCCACTGTGGAGCTCGGGGATCTTCGTGAGCGGATCGATCTCGCTCCAAACGAGGAGCACGCCGTGGCTCGACGCGACGATCGCGGGCTCCGCGCCGATCGAGGGCGCGAGGTACGGTCCATAAATCTGTTCAATGGGACTGACCCACTGCGCGTTTGCAGCGGTCGCAAGGAGGAGGATTGCGAGGAGTCTCATCAGCGAATCGCTCGCGTTTTCTTCGGTGACTCGGCCAGGACCACGCGTCCGGCGAAGCGGTGATCGTCTGCACCGATGTCGCTCGAGTACGAAACGAGGAATCGTCCCGGTGCGAGTGTCGTGACGCGCGCGTTCGATTCCTTGCGGCCGCCGGTCGCGATCGGGAACGATTCGAAGTCGTGCGACGTGCGATTGCGATCGATGAATGCGCCCCAGATATCGTCGTTGCGCGTGAAAACGACCAGCCAGCGTTCGCCGTCGAACGCGATTCCTTCGGGCCGGGTGATGTCGAGGCTCTCGCGGAGCGTGAACTTCAGGAACGTGAACGAGGAGTTGTTGAATTCACCGTCGACGCGGATGCCCGTGAACGTGTCAGGAGCGCGCCAGACGATCGCCAGCTCGTCGTCGTCACCCGCTACGATCGGGTCCGTGGCGTAGTAGTCCATTTGTTTCGATCTCTGCGCATGCTGTTTGCCGCGGACGATCTCCCACGTGATGATGAATTCCGCGTCGAACCAGTTGCAGCCGTGACCGATCCCCCAACCGCACCGATACGTTCTGGGGTTGCTCACCCAGGTCATGCCGACGAACGCGCCGCCCGCGGCGTAGCGCAGAGACGCGGGCAGGTTTGTCTCCGGGAACACCGGCACGCTGTTGTGATCGAAAGCCAGACCGTGGATCTGATACGCCTCGCCGTTCCAGATCAGCGGCGGTGTGCCCCTCAGCCTGACGTCGGCGCGGCCGAACAGCAGCGGTTGCGCGGTCGTGGCGCCGTTCGCGTCCAGCGCGATTGCGGCCCCTCGGGTGGACGATTCCTGCCACGCGACTGCGAAAGTCTCGCCGTCCGTCGCGACGACCGGTCCCAACGCGTCGGCGGCGGCCAGATACGTTGGTAGTTTCGTGATCGGAGAGACGAGCCGACCGTTGAAGTCGAGGACGCCGGTGCGGATCGCAGAGATCTTCGTGATCGGATCGAGCTCGCTCCACGCGAGGAGCACGCCGTGGTTCGACGCGACGATCGCGGGCTCCGCGCCGATCGACGGCGCGAGGTAGGGGCCGTAACTCTGTTCGACGGGGCTCACCCACTGCGCGTTGGCGGCGGTGGCGAACAGGAGGAGAGCGATTGCAGGCAATTTCATGGGTTCATCTCATGGAGCGGCGGCGCGTCGTGGCGTCGAAGGTGACGATGCGGCCGTTGAGCTTCTGGCCATCGAGGCCGTCGCTGCGATAGGTGACGAGGAAACGGTCCGGTCCGAGGAGATGGACCTGCGGCACGCGCTCGGTACGTTCCGTTGCGGCGATCGTCAGCATCTCCGGGCCGTAAAGCCGGTCCACCGGAAACGCGAGCGCGTGCACATCGCCCGATTGCGAGTAGGCGAGGAGGCACTGCGTCTCATCACACGCCAGCCCTGGCGCAACGGTGATGTCCGGAGTCGCCGCGACATGATTCAGCGCGCCGTCGACGATCAGATAGGTGATCAGCGTCGGCGTCGTCCACGCGACCGCGAAGTGGTCGCCCGCGGCGGCGATCGTCGCAGGACTCGGCCGGTCGGTGACTTGGTACCAACCTACGCGCGTGCCGATGGTCCAGGTGACGGTGGGATACAGCCGGCAGAATTTGAATGGACCGCCGCACGAGCCGCCGCCTGTGGACGTGAACGACGTCGTTCCCACCACGCCGTTCGTCGCGGTGACAGCATCCGGACGTGCGCCCGCGCTCGTGACGAGGACCGTTCCATCGCGCGCGATCTGAAACGCGTGCCGGCCGTTCCACAGACGATACGACGCTCCGTCCCAAACCAGCCGCAGAGAGGGATCGCCGTTGATCGGACCCGGGCCGCCGACGGGAAGCATCGTTCCGCTGGGTGTTCCATCCGCCGCGACGAACATCGCCATCGTCTGATCCTTGTCCACGACGCGCTCGTTCCACGCGAGCAGGAACGAGCTGCCGTCGAACGCGGCGATGGGGGCCATGGCCGAGGCTTTCTCCTTCGTCGTCGGCAATTCGTGAATGGCCGAGACGAGTCGCGCCCGCGAGTCGAGCAGGCCGACGCGAATGCGATAAGACTCACTCCACGCCAGAAGCGCTCCTCCACTCGCGGGTGCGATCGCGGCGTCGCCGCCCGATGCGGGGCGCATGTAAGGACCATAGCTCTGCTCGATCGAGCTCACCGCGAGGAGCATTGCGAGAACAAACGTCATACCGTCACTGATACGCCCGGCGCTCGCCAAGCGTCCAGATTTCAGCGCACGGCGCGACGCCGCGGCGGCCGCAACGTCAGAATGCGGCCGTTGATCCGCCGGTCCGCGTCGCCCTGATCGCTGAGATACGAGACGAGGAATCGTCCCGACCCGAGATGGTGGACGAGCGGCGCACGCTCCTTGCGCTCCGTCGCCGCGATCGTCAGCAGCTCGGGACTACGAAGGTCGTCGGTCTCGAACACGATCGCCTGCACGTCGCCGCCGGTCGTTTCATAGGCGATCACGCATCGCTCGTCGTCGCACGCGAGTCCGGGCGCGGCGTCGACTTTGACCGTCGCGTCGACCGTTCTGGCGCGGATCGAAGACGAAGTGAGCGTGTAGCCGATGCCGAGGGTCGAAGACCATGCGAGCGCGAACTGGTCGCCTGTCGCGGCGAGACTCGGCTCGCTGACGGAATCGGATCCTTTCCCCCATTCGTCGCCGACCTGCTCGGAGCCCTTCCCGCCGCCGGCGGTCCAGACCACGTCCCACCTGTCCGCGTAGTGCTCGCAACGAAACAGAAAGCATCCGCGGTAGATCGGCGTCTTCTTCGAAGTGGCCGTTGCGAAGACTGCGTTTTCGTACATCGCGGCGTGCACGTCCGGCCAGGGATTCGAATCGGAGATCCGTTCGCCGTTCGGAAGGATCGTGAAGACTCGATTGCCGCCCCACACGTGCCATCCCGCGCCGTCCCATGCGATGAACGGCGTCACGAGCTCTTCGGGACCGTTGAACGAAAACTGAATCTTCGCCAACCCATACGTCTGCGGTGCGGTGACCGGAACCCCGCTGCGATCCACGACGGCCCCGCGAACGCGTTCGGCCCCGCGATATCGCTCGACCCATGCGACGAGGAACGCGTCGCCGCTCGACGAAACCGTCGGCGCATACGACTCGGCAGTCGCGCCTTCCGCGGGCAGGATCGAGATCGGCGAGATCAATTGTGCGCGAGTGTCGAGAAGCGCGACATGGATCCTCGGCTGAGGAGCGTTTTCGCTCCAGGCCATCAGGATACCGTCCGCTCCGACCGCCATCGCGTGACGGCCGCCGAGCTGCGGACGTGAATAAGGCCCGTAGCTTTGCTCCGCGCTGAGCCACGGCTGCGAGAGGAGCAGTGCGAGAACGAGTGTTTTCATGGTTCATCTCAATGCGCGCCTGCGCGGCGCGCCGAAGGTGATCATTCGCCAGTTCAGCCGCGCGCCGTCCGAACCGTCGCTGCGGTACGTGATCAGGAATCGGCCCGTGCCGAGGAGGTAGACCTGCGGCGCGCGCTCGACGCGCTCCGTCGCGGCGATCGTCAAGAGCTCCGGGCCGGTGAGTCGATCGACCGGAAATGCGAGGGCGTGCACGTCGTTCGACTGCGCGTAAGCGATCACACATTGCTCGTCGTCGCAGGCGAGTCCCGGCGCGATGCTCGTGTCGGGGGAAGCGGCGACGAGATTCGTGCCGTCGCCCGTGAGCAGGTAGTGGATGCCCCACGGCCTCGACCACGCGACGCCGAATTGATCGCCCGCGGCGGCAATGATCGACGGACTGTGAATCGGTGGCGGCGCTGGATAAGGGGAGTATGTGAACCCGACCCGCTCCGAACCGGTCGAAGATCCGGCGGCCCAGACCAGGTCATAGGTTCGGCTGCACCACCCGAAGCCGCAGTGGACGGTGACCTTCAGCGATGTCGTCGCGACGACGCCGTTACGCGCGGTGGCGCTTTGCGGGATCGCCGAGAGATCTGTGGTCGAAAGCACTGTTCCGCTCGTGTCGATCGCGATCAGCTTGCGCCCCGTCCAAAGGCGATACGCGCTGCCGTCCCACGCGAGCCGCACCGCGAAGTCGTTCGATTCGACCGGGTCCGTCGCGTATTGCCGCGGCATCCCGATCGGTGTGCCGAGGACGTCGACGAGCATCGCCATCGTGCGCTGCTGTCCGCCTCCGAGCTCGAGCCAGGCAACGAGGAACGAGACTCCATCGCTCGCGGCCGCGGGTGCAACGGCCACGGCACGCGCGGTCGTCGCGGGGAGGGTGCGGATCTCGGACGCGAGCCGCGCGTGCGTGTCGAGCCTGCCGACGTGAATCCGATCCGCTTCGCTCCACGCCAGGAGTGCGCTGCCGCGCGCGGCAGCGGCGGTCGCTTGAGCGCCGTTCGTCGGGCGCGCGTACGGACCATGGCTCTGCTCGATCGGACTCGCGGCAAGCAGGAGGGCGAGCAGCAGTGTCATCGAAACCTTGATACGACCGGGCTTCTCGAGTCGTCCAGATATCATTCGCACCGCGATGTTGCAGGTCGAAGAGGCACAGGCACGCGTGATGGACGAGGTTGCCGCGGGTGCGGTCGAGTCCGTTCCGCTCGACGAATCCCTCGGCCGCGTGCTGCGCGAGAGCGTCACCGCGACGCACGATCTTCCGGCCGCGGACAACAGCGCGATGGACGGCTACGCCGTGCGCGCGGAGGACATCGCGAGCGCTCCGGTGACGCTCCCGGTCATCGCGGACATCCCCGCGGGTCATCCGACGAAGCTACGTCTCGAGCCGGGAAGCGCGATGCGCATCATGACCGGCGCGTTCGTTCCCGACGGTGCCGACACGGTGGTTCAAGTCGAGCTCACGGATGCGGGACTCGAGCGCGTGACGATCGCGCAGGCGCTCCCGCGCGGTGCGAGCATCCGCCGCCGTGCCGAGGACATGCGCGCGGGCGACGTCGTGCTTCGCGGCGGCGTCGCGATCGGTCCCGCGGAGATCGCGATCCTCGCGTCGGCTGGGAGATCGCGCGTGCAGGTCGGCCGTCGCCCGACGGTGGCGATCCTTTCGACCGGCGATGAGCTGATCGAGGTCGGAGAAACTCCGTCGCCGGGACAGATCGTGAACACGAACGGTCCGCTCCTCGCCGCGCTAGTCCGAGAAGTCGGCGCGATCGCACGACCCCTCGGCATCGTGCGCGACACGCGGGAAGCCACGATCGCGGCGTTCGAGGCGGCGATCGAATCCGATTTCGTGATCTCCTCGGGCGGCGTTTCCGTCGGCGCATACGACTTCGTGAAGGAAGCGCTCGAAGCGCTCGGCGCGGAGACGAAGTTCTGGCGCGTGGCGATGAAACCGGGGAAGCCGGTCGTGCTCTCGCGGCTGCGCGATCGCGTCGTGTTCGGATTGCCCGGGAACCCCGTTTCCTCCTTCGTGTCCTTCCACCTCTTCGTCGCTCCGGCGTTGCGGAAGGCGATGGGGCAGGAAGCGCGGCTCTATGCACCGACGGTGCGCGCGCGGCTCACCGCGGCCGTGCGCGGCGCGGCGGAGCGGCGCGTGTATGCGCGCGTGCAGGTGACCGCGCGCGACGGCGAGCTGTTCGCGACGCCGCTGACATCGCAGAGCTCGGGCGCGTTGACGTCGATGCTGACCGCGAACGGGCTGGCGGTGGTGCGGGAGGGGGAGCATGCGGACGCCGGCGCGGACGTGCCGGTCATTCTGCTTGCCGTTCCTACATTGGCTCCGTGACGCTCAACTGCGCGAGCATCCGCGTCATCTTCCGCGCCTCCGCGTCTCCCGTCTCGTAGGTCCGCCTGAGCATCTCCACTTGCTCATCCGATTCTCCGGCGGAGATCGTGAAGCCGTTCTCCGGCTGCTCGGGATCGCTCGACGGATGTGGATGCCAGCGGTCGTTTTCGAAGATCCAGCAGACGTAGCCCGTCACCTGCGTGCGCCACGCCGAGGTGAGCGTCTCTTCGCCGACGACATTCGCCGCGCGATCGCCACGCGCGTTCGCCTCGAGCGCGCGGAGCACCTCCGCCGCGGACGACGCGAGCAGAGCGCGCAGCGGCTCGCTCTCCTCGAGGAACCGCACGCCCATGCGTTGTTGCTCGATCAGCCGCGCGGTCTCGGCGAGGATCTCCACTTCGTTCCCGCGCCAGAAGAAGCGGAGCAATCCGCGCGCATCGGCGGGAATCGGGTCGTCGTGCTCGATCTGCGCACCGCTCGCGCTCACGTCCACCAGGCGAACAGCGAAGTCTCCGAACCAGCCGTCGAGCGGCTGGGTCAGGGTGAGGCGCTGGAAAGCGCGGCGCTCGTCGCTCACGGGATCTGCTTTACATCCGTCATCCAATACGCGCGGTCGGTGACGTGCAGCTTCGCTTCGATGCGCTTGCGGTCGGCCGGCAGGGTCTTCACGTCCGCACCGCGCACGCTGTAGTCCATCGTCATCGCCGCCATGAATCCGGGAATCTCCTCGTGATCGAGACGCAGTGAGTTGTCCGCGGTGTTCCGTGAAAGAACGATGCCACGGACGGTGTAGAGCCTCTCTCCCGGCTCGCTGAGTGGCTTCGGTTGTTCCTCCGCGCAGGCGAAGAGGAAGAGAACCACGAAGAGAACAGCGACGCGTTTCATGAGTCCGCTAATTGTATGATCCGCTCCGTATGCTTCCTGAAAAAACGTTCGAAGGCCGTGTCGGCATCATCACCGGCGGGGCGACAGGGATCGGTTTCGCCATCGCACGCGAGGTGACGCGCCTCGGCGCGCGCGTCGTCATCGCCAGCCGCAAAGAAGAGAATCTGCAGAAGGCGGTCGAGCAGATTCGTTCCGAGACGGGCCGCGCGGACGCCGCGCACTATCACGTGCTCGACGTGCGCGACGCCGAGGCGGTCGAGGGAATGGCCGCGAAGGTCGACGCCGATCACGGCCGCATCGACTTTCTGCTCAACAACGCCGCGGGCAACTTCATCGTCCCGGCCGAGCAGTTGTCGGTCAATGGCTGGAACTCGGTCATCGGCATCGTGCTCAACGGCACGTTCTACTGCTCGAGCGCCGTCGGCAAGCGGATGATCGAGAAGAAGACCGGCGGCGTGATGCTGAACGTCATCGCGAACTACGCGTGGACGGGCGGTCCGGGGGTGATCCACTCCGCGTCGGCGAAGGCCGGAGTGCTCGCACTCACGCGGACGCTCGCAGTCGAGTGGGCGCGCTACAAGATCCGCGTGAACGCAATCGCGCCGGGACCCGTGCATACGCCAGGCGCGTCGGAGCGTCTGTTCCCGGACGAGGCGATCGCGGAAGGGATCCGCAAAACGATCCCACTGCGTCGCTTCGCGACCCTGCTGGAGATCGCGCAGGCCGCGTCGTACATGCTCAGCGACTATTCGTCGTACATGACGGGAGAGAACTTCGTGCTCGACGGCGGGCAGTGGTTGTCGGGCGCGGATTACTTCACGCGCCTCAAGCAGATGATGCCGAAGTGATGTGGAGTGCGGAGGCAACGCCTCCGCTTTTCTATTTGTGTGAATTGGAAAGGGGAGGCGCTGCCTCCGCACTCCAAAGAAAATCCACCGCGACGCCAGCCAGCGAACGAACTCCGAGAAGAAGCCCGCTCTCATCCACATAAAACAGCGGCGAGTGATTCGACGGCGCCTGCTCCGGCGTCTGGTCCTTTGGCCGCGTTCCCACCCAGAAGAAAACGCCCGGCACTTTCTGCTGGAAGAACGAGAAGTCTTCCGCGCCGAGGGCGGCGTTGACGAGCTTCACGTTCGCGTTGCCGGCGACGCGGCGCAGCGTCGGCACGCTCCGTTCGGTGAGCGCCGGATCGTTGTACGTGATCGGATAGCCCGTCGTGATGGTCACGTTCGCCGTTGCGCCGCCGGCGGAGGCGATGCTCTCCGCGGTGCGGCGGATGCGCGCGTGAATGTCCTCGCGCATCTTCGCGTCGAGCGAGCGGATCGTGCCGATCATCTCCACTTCGTCGGGGATGATGTTGTTGCGCACGCCGCCGTGGATCGCGCCGACGGTGACGATCGACGGCGCGAGGGTCGAGTCGAGCTGCCGGCTCGGAATGGTCTGCAGCCCGAGGATGATCTGCGAGGCGACCACGATCGGATCGACTCCGAGCCACGGATACGCGCCGTGCGTCTGCTTGCCGCGCACCACGATCTCGAGCGAATCGACCGCGGCCATCATCCCTTCCGGGCGATAGCCGATCTCGCCGACGGCGAAGCGCGACGTCACGTGCAGCCCGAAGATCGCGTCGACTTTCGGGTTGTCGAGCGCGCCTTCCTTCACCATCAGCTCCGCGCCGCCTTCTTCGCCCTGCGGCGCGCCTTCCTCCGCGGGTTGAAAGAGGAACTTCACAGTGCCAGGGATTTCGTTGCGCACGCCGGCCAGCACCTCGGCGACACCAAGCAGGATGGCCACGTGCGCGTCGTGTCCGCAGGCGTGCATCACGCCGACTTCCTGGCCGTTGTAGGTCGAGCGCACTTTCGACGCGAACGGGAGGTCGACCTGCTCCGTGACCGGAAGCGCGTCCATGTCCGCGCGCAACGCGACGACTTTGCCCGGCTTGCCGCCTTTGAGAATGCCGATGACGCCCGTGTGCGCGACGTTCTCGGTCACGTCGATGTTCAGCGCGCGCAGCTTGTCGGCGACGATCTTCGCCGTGCGCACCTCGCGGTTGCCGAGCTCGGGATGCTCGTGGATGTCGCGCCGCGTCGCGATGACGGACGGCTCGAGGCGCGCGGCGGCCTGGTCAATTTGTTGCTGCAACGTGGCGGCGATGATAAGGGCAAGCATCGCGGGAGTATAAGATTGTCACTCCCGGCAAAGGAGATCGCGTGCACGTACCCGTTCGGCGTCTGGCGCTTGCTCTCGCATTGCTTTCGACGCTGACCGGCGCCACGCCGAAGCGCCCGCAGATCCCCACCCTCGGCGAAACGATCGAGGTCAACATCGTCAACGTCGACGTCATCGTCACCGACAAGGACGGCAATCGCGTGCGCGGCCTGGCGAAGAGCGACTTCACGATCCTCGAGGACGGCAAGCCGCGCGAGATCTCCAACTTCGCCGAGTTCGCGTCGCCGATGCCCGACGGCGAAATCACGGAGCGGCCCACGGTCGATTCTCCTCCTGCGCAGCCGCGCACCGTGCTGCTCTTCATCGAGCGCGACACGAAGCTCCCTCCGTTCGACGCGGAGCGTTTCATCGACTCGCTGCGCGACACGGTGCGCAACACGATCCGTCGCGGCGATGCGGCGGGCGTCGTCATCTGGGCGGACACCGGGCAGGTTCGGGTGAACTTCACGGATGACGTGGAGAAGATCGACCTGGTCCTGAGAACGCTCCGCGGCGAGCTCACGGGCGCGCAGCGCAAGACGCCGGAGCAGCTCATCGCGGACGTCGACGACATCATGAACTTCGAGCTGGAGATCGCGGCGCGGGCGGAAGAGCTGAACATGGCCTACACCGTGTCGGATCGATCGGTCGTCACCGAGCAGGTCGGCGCACTGGCCTCGCTCAGCGAGCTGACGCGCATGAAGCGCAAGGTCAACGCGATCAACGCCGCCATCAACAGCATGGCCAGCGCGGAAGGAAAGAAGGTCCTGCTCCTGGCTACCCACCGCCTCGGCGAGATCGCCGGCGGCGAGTTCTATTACGAGTCGGGCGAGGACCTGCTGTCGCAGGACGTGCGCACGCGTTTCAACACGCGCGATCTCGTCGACTCCATCATTCGCAACGCGAACGCCGGCGGCGTGACGATCTATCCGGTCTATCCGTCGGGACGACCGGTGAAGGCGTCGGCGGGCGGCGCCGAGTATCTGACGGTGATGAACGAGATGCAGTCGCTGCAGAAGATCGCGAAACAGACCGGCGGGCTCGAGGCCGCGGGCACGGCGGAATTCGTGACGCTGATGCGCCGCGTCGAGGACGACATGAGCGATTACTACTCGCTCGCGTATCGCATCGACTCGAGCCGCGACGACCGCAAGCGAGACATCGTCGTAAAGACGAAGGATCCGAGTCTGACCGTCCGCGCGCGCCGCAGCTACGTGGAGAAGTCGGATGAGACGCGGATGAAGGACCGTCTCATGGCGGCGCTGGTGCGCACGAGCAACGATTCGATGTTTCTCATCGAGGCGCAGCTCGGCGATTCGAAGAAACAGCGGCGAGCGAAGGAGACGGTGCCGCTGCAGGTGCGCATCCCGATCGGCGCGCTGACGGTCGTGCCGGAGAACGGCACGCACGTGGGCGTGTTCTCCGTGTTCGTCATCGCCGGCGCGGGCGGCGAGGAGGTGAGCGCGCTCCGCCAGCAAACGCAACGCTTCGAAATCCCACCCGCCGACCTCCCGAAGGCGATGTCCGGGCACTTCACGTATGACCTCGATCTGGTTTTGAACGAGAAGGCGGACCGGGTGGCGGTGGGAGTGCTGGACGAAGTGTCGAAGTCGTACGCGGTGCTGCGGTTACCCGTTCGATAGAGTTGACAGTCGACAGTTGGCAGTTGACAGGAGCTCTGGGATCTTTTTCCTGTTGACTGCCAACTGCCAACCGTTCACTGCGCCATCGCGCTCTCAACTCTTTAACGTCCGTGGAAGGTCAAGTGATAGGTGAACACCCAACGCGCATCTTTGTGTATGGAACGCTGAGGCGTGATCTCGCGCACGAGATGTTTCATCTTCTCGCGAAGCATGCTCGCTTCCTAGGCGACGCAACCGTTCCCGGGCGGTTGTTCGATCTCGGCGAGTATCCAGGGATGATCTCCGACGATACGGGCCATGTTCTCGGCGAAGTCTACGAATTCGACTCGAGTGAATGGGAACCAGTGATCGCGCGACTCGACGAATATGAGGGGTGTTCGCCCAGTGATCCGCAGCCTCACGAATACCGCCGCGAAATCGTGAATGCTCGTCTCACGAGCGATGAGGTTCTCCCGGCGTGGGCATACCTGCTCAATCGCTGGCCCCCAAGGATGCGTGAGATCAAGTCCGGAGACTATCTCGCCTCTCGAACAAGGGCCTGATTCTCTGCGCCATCGCGCTCAATTCTTCCACCCCCCGGATCACTCCACCACCGTATCAGGAGCGCACTTTAGAGTTCGTTAGTGCTGCGCGTCGGGTCTACAACCAACTTCAACAGGCCGCGTTTCAATTTCTCGATCGTGGGTGCCAGTTCGTCTCGCTCCGACAGGAGTTGGGCAAGTATGTGAAGCAGGGAATCGTCACTCTTTCTCCGTCAAGAGGTGTCCTAACTCCAAGAACTCGAACGCAACTTGCTCGGCGGTTTCGATGACCGGCGACACGGCCTTGCCATAAGCGCGTGCCATTAGGTGGGGTGCGACCGGATGATCTGTCGCATGGATCATGTAGTACATCACGTTGGTGCCCCCCTTTTTGTCGTAGATCGGCCACGCCTTCACTGAGCGATACCCGAGCTCGTTTTTGATCCGCTTCACGAAGATCTGCGCGCGGTCGAAGTGTTTCACGCCCTGCAGGCTCTTCCAGTCGTCGCGTCCCCACCATGCCGTCGGAATCGTCTCTTCCTTCTGCGCCGCGAGAGACCGGTCGAGCCAACCGTTTGGCAGGAAGTAGAACAACTCGATCTTAAGCTTAGTGTTGTAGGTTGCGAGCGCCTGCAGTGTCGCCCACTCACACTGGAATGTGCGTTGATCGAGGAGCGCGAACGCTGGCTGGTTCCGGTTCACTTCGCCGCTCTCGAGTAGGGCTCGAATACCGGGATTGCTATCGCCCTCGAAAACTGCCGTCTCGCGCTTCGGCTCGTTCTTCGCCTTGTCGCGAGGCGATTGACTGTCGACCATCTTCTGAAGCCGGGCGACCTGCACCGGATCCTTGTCGAAGAAAAAGAACCGCTGCAGCCACCGTGGCCGACTCTCCAGGACGAGCTTCGCAGACCACATGTCTTCGTGCTCTGGTTCTTGCGGTCCCGCGAAGCCGTCAATGTAGGTGCCTGAATGCGTCACGAGGACGAACAGGAAGAGGTAGCGCTCGACGAGCCGCGCCTTGTTCTCGGTCCACACGGGCGTCGTCGGGTTCTTCACCTTTGGCTCGGGGGCATCCGTGGTCTGAAACTGCTCGAACAGATCGAGGTACCGCTGCTCGTGCTCACCCATGCATCGTCACCGGGTACTCGTCCCAAGTCC
>Ga0075421_100001685_pt1 | contig 26063 bp, 20 predicted proteins | sample SoiMetdeltSBSDD5_FD_75292 | JGI IMG/M metagenome (GOLD analysis project Ga0075421, IMG submission 75292) | Bulk soil microbial communities from a Populus tree surrounding site in Tennessee, USA - Soil MetaG P. deltoides SBSDD5 | ecosystem: Environmental > Terrestrial > Soil > Tree plantation... | reverse complement strand
ATGGGCATTGGCATGATCGCAGATTGGCCCAGTCTCGCAGCGTGCCGGAGCGGTGATCCGGACGCGCTATTTGTTCAGGGAGCCGAACAGAACATCGCGAAGCGCATCTGCCGGGGCTGCCCGGTTCGGTATGAGTGCCTGGCCGACGCCTTGGATAACCGGATCGAGTTCGGTGTCTGGGGCGGCATGACCGAACGGGAGCGCCGCGCACTGCTGCGCCGCCACCCGGCGGTCGCCAGCTGGAAGCGAACGTTCGAAGCCGCGATGCAGGAACAGAACCGCAAACAGCTCGTCAGCGCTTGACTCTTTGGCGCGTGCGAAGCAAACGCGCGGGGCCGGAAACAGGGTCAGTCTCTAATTGCCAACGCGAGGCCGATCGTCCGCAAGCCAGCAAGATCGTGGACGTCGGTCGGCTGCGCGGGCACCCTGGCCACCGGCACCTGGAGAAACCGGTCGGTGAAGTGCGAGGCCACCTCGGCCTCGCGCGACACCTGGCGCATGAGCAGCTCGTGCACGCGGAGAACCTGCGCGGCAACGGGATGCGACTCCGCGAGGATCTTGGCCGCCTCCGTGCTTTGGGGTGCACTCAGAGTGGGTACCCCCGAAAAATGCATCCGGTTGAGAACGAGCCCTGCCAACGGCATGCGCTCGGCCCACAGCCGCTCGGCAAAGTAGGCCGCTTCCCGGACGGCGTCCGGCTCGGGCGCCGCGACGAGCACGAAGGCCGTCTGCGGATCCTGTAGGACCCGGTAGGTCAGCTCGGCGCGTTCGCGGAAGCCGCCGAACATGGAGTCGAGCGCGGCGACGAACCCGGACAGGTCCGTGAGCAGCTGCGCGCCCAGGATCTTCTGCACCGCCTTGGAGAAGGCGCCGAACGACGCCGTCACCAGGTTGAAAACGCTGCGGCCACCGGCGCGGGCCGGGGCGAGCAGGAGCCTGAGCATGCGCCCGTCGAGGAAGCGGCCGAGGCGGGCGGGCGCGTCGAGAAAATCGAGCGCCGAGCGGGACGGCGGGGTGTCGACGACGATCAGGTCCCATTCGTCGGAGGCGCGCAGCTGCCCCAGCTTCTCCATCGCCATGTACTCCTGCGTGCCCGAGAACGTCGTGCTCATGGCCTGGTAGAACGGGTTGGCGAAGATTTCCTTGGCGCGCTCGGGGGCGGTGTGGGTGAGCACAACATCGTCGAAGGTGCGCTTCATGTCCAGCTGCATCGCGTGCAGGGTGGTGTCCTTGACCTGACGGGGGACGTTGTCAAGCTCGTTCAGGCCCAGCGACTGGGCGAGGCGGCGTGCCGGATCGATCGTAAGGACGACGGTGTTGCGCCCGTGCACCTCCGCGGCCCGCAGCGCGAGCGCGGCGGCGGTGGTCGTCTTGCCGACGCCGCCCGAGCCGCAGCAGACGACGATCCTGACGCCGGCATCGCCGAGAACGGCGTCCACGTCGAATCGGTCGTCGTGGTTACCGGGCACATGGTCACCGGGCACCTGGTTACCGGGCACAGGGCGAGCCTAACCGGCCAGGATCGCGGCGAGCCGGTGCAGGCCGGACAAGTCGACCCCGTCACTGAGCAGGGGGAGCTCCACGACCGGGCGCCCGAGCCTGTGCAGCTCGGCGCGCAGCTGCTCCTCCACGGCCTGGCGGGCCAGATGATCGTTCGCCTCGGCCTGCAGCCCGTTCAGGATCTCCCTGTCGGCGGGCAAGCCGGCCGCGACAAGCCCCTTCTTGAGCTCAGCCTGAGTCACGCGCGTGGTCAGCAGCGGCGGACGGGCACCATTGATGATGATCTTCCCGATCGGGATGTGCAGGGCGGTGAGCTCGGTCATGGCGTCCACCGTTTCCTGCACCGGCATCTCCTCCAGCAGCGTCACCAGGTGCACCGAGGTTATGGGCGAACGCAGCAACGCCGCCACGCCCTCGCTCTGCGACTTGATCGGACCCAGCTTCGCCAGCCGGGCGGCCTCGTGCGTGACGTTGAGGAACCGCCCGATCCGGCCGGTGGGGGGCGCGTCGAGCACGACCGCCCGGTAGCGGCGCCGGCCCGACTCGTCGGTGCGGGTCGTCACCTCCTTGACCTTGCCGGTGAGCAGGATGTCGCGCAGGCCCGGCGCCACGGTCGTGGCGAAGTCGATGGCGCCCAAGCGGCGCAGGGCGCGGCCCGCCCGGCCCATCTTGTAGAACAGGTCGAGGTACTCCAGCAGGGCCTCTTCCGGATCGACCGCCAGCAGCCTCAGGTCGGCGTCGGTATCGCCCAGGCGCATCTCGGCGTACGGCAACGGCTCCAGTTCGAACAGCTGCGCCAGGCCCTGGCGGCCCTCGACCTCAACCAGGAGGACGCGATCCCCCTTGGATGCCAAGGCGAGGGCGAGCGCGGCGGCGACGGTCGTCTTGCCCACGCCGCCTTTGCCGGTCACCACATGCAGACGGGCAGGCCAACTCACAGCTTGTAATGTAGCTGGCTACTTTTTCTGCTCCTGCACCTCGCACACGAACCACCCGTCGTGCTTCACGAGCGTCAGCTTGATCGTCTGCTCGGAGAGCTTTTCGTCGGACGTGGTCAGCTTGATCGTGATAGTGGTGTCGGCCTGCTGTGCCGTCTCGTTCTCGATCTTCGGCGAGTCCCAGGTGATGCTCGGGCCTTTGAGCTTGGCCTTCTGATCCTGGATCTCCTTGATCTTCGAGTCGATGGCCTTGCGGTCGCGGGCCTCGCTGCACACCAGCTTCTCCGCGGCGGCGCCGTTGTGCTCCTTGTAGACGGCGTTGAGGAAGTCCTGCGCCGCGTCCTTGGCGGTCTCAGCGCCCTTGCCCTCAGAGTTGTTGATCAGGAAGAACGCGCCCACGCCGCCGGCGGCGCAGAGAAGGAGGACGACGCCGAGCACGATAGAGGTGATCAGCAGTGCTTTGCTCTTCTTCTTGGGCGGCTGCTGCTGCAGCGGGTCGGGGGTGAACCCGGGCGGCTGCTCCTGCCCGCCATATGGGTTGTACGGGAGCTGGGCCGAGGCCGGGGTCATCGTGGTGGTGTGGAACGGGTCCTGCGGCGGCTGGTAGGCGGGACCTCCTGCGTGAGGCGGTTGCCCGCCCTGGCCTGCTTGCCCGCCATGGCCCTGCTGGCCGGGCTGGCCCGTTTGGCCCCAGCCGGGCGGAAGCGGGACCGACGACTGCGCCGGGCTCGATGGCTGGCCCCACGCGGGCGCGCCGGGCGACTGCGGGGCGACGGGGCTCGCGGGTGGCTGGCCCCACGGCGTCGGGGGGTCAGCGGGCGGCGGGCCCCACACGGACTGGGACGGCGCGTCGGGGCTGGCCGGGGGAGACGAGGGAGCAGGGGGAGATTGCGGCGCCGGGGGCGACTGCGGCTGGACGGCGGTCGGCTCGTTGCCGGTGCCGTACGCCGGCGGTGTTGCCTGAACGGTCGGCTGGGGCGCCGTCGCGTCGTCGGAGGGCTGCTGGTCCCGGTGCTGCTGCTCTTCTGGCTGACTCACGGAAACTCCCCCTGGTCGTCGGCGGCTCAGCTTAGCCGCCTCCTGGCGATGAAGGCGACCCGCCCAGGCTAGGTTGTTCACATGACTAAGTGGGAGTACGCCACTGTGCCGCTTTTGATCCACGCCACCAAGCAAATCTTGGACAATTGGGGCGCTGACGGTTGGGAACTGGTCCAGGTCGTTCCCGGCCCCAACCCGGAGCAGTTGGTCGCCTATTTCAAGCGCCCCAAGGAGTCGTGATGGCCGATCCTTATGCGAAGCTCGCCGAGCTGGGGCTCACGCTTCCCGATGTGACGCCGCCCCTGGCCGCCTACATCCCGGCGGTCCGTACCGGCAACTACGTCTACGTCTCCGGCCAGCTCCCGATCGCCGACGGCAAGCTGCTTGCCACCGGCAAGGTGGGCGCCGAGGTCTCCACCGAGCAGGCCAAGGAGCTGGCGGCCCGGTGCGCGCTCAACGGTGTCGCCGCCCTCGAGTCGGCGGTCAGCCTCGGCAAGGTGGTCCGCATCGTCAAGGTGGTCGGTTTCGTCGCCTCGGCGAGCGGCTTCATCGACCAGCCGACGGTGATCAACGGGGCGTCCGAGCTTCTCGGTGAGGTCTTCGGCGAGGCGGGCCGCCACGCCCGCAGCGCGGTCGGCGTCGCCGAGCTGCCGCGCAACGCGCCCGTCGAGGTGGAATTGATTGCCGAGGTCAGCGACTAAAAGCCGATCAAGAATTAACCGATCAGGTCGACTTCGCCCGGCCGGTCTTTCAACATCGTGAGGTGACCAGGGCGGAGTCGATTTCCCACCGCCCGCTGTCAGTGTCGCGACGTAGCATCGCTGGCATGAGTTTGGTGCCGGGCGGAGTCACCTTGATTCTTGCTGACAACCCGAGTGCGATGACGCTCGAGGGCACTAACACCTGGGTGTTCGATGATGGCACTGTCATCGATCCCGGCCCCGACGACGAGGCCCACCTTGAGGCGATCATCGCCGTCACCAAGATCAAGCGCATCCTCGTGACCCACGGCCACCCCGACCACGTCGCCGCCCTCGAGCCCTTGCGCCGCCGCACCGGCGCGACCGTCGGCGAGCCGCCCGCGGGCATGACCGAGCTCAAGACCCCCGGCCACACCGCCGATTCGGTTTGCTTCATCACCGTGGACGCCGTCTTCACCGGCGACACGATCCTTGGCCGCGGCCGCAGCGTCGTCGCATGGCCCGACGGCAACGTCGGCGATTATTTGACGAGCCTTGAAAGATTGATGGACTTTCCGGGGGTACCGGCGATGCCCGGCCACGGCCCGGCGATTCCCGATTGCGCCGCCGCCGCCCGCTGGCTTCACACCCACCGCGTCGAGCGGCTCGACCAGGTGCGGGCTGCCATGGCCCAGGGAGCCACCACACCGGAGGAGGTTGTGGAGATCGTCTACGCCGATGTCGATCCCTCCCTGAAGTGGGCCGCCCTCTGGAGCGTCCGCGCACAGCTGGACTATTTATCATGACCTGCCCGGTGTGCGGGACCGTCCCGGTGCCGGCGGCCCGTTTCTGCCATCACTGCGGCGCGGCGCTTCCGGCCGCCGCGACGCTTCCCGCAAGCGAGCGCCGGGTGGTCACCGTCCTTTTTGGAGACCTGTCCGATTTCACCTCATGGAGCGAGGAGCTGGATCCGGAGCGGGTGGGCGCGGTCACCGACAGGGTGATGTCCGCCCTGGCCGGTGCGGTCAAGACCTTCGGCGGCCACGTCGACAAGCTGACCGGCGACGGCATCATGGCCGTCTTCGGGGCGCCCGTCGCGCACGAGGATGACGCGGAGCGTGCCGTGCGTGCGGCGCTTTCCATGCAGCGCGCGGTGCGGCGGGTGCTCGACGACGAGCGCGGGGGCGGCGCCCCCCTCGGCCTGCGGGTGGGGCTCAACACCGGCCCGGTGCTCGCCGGTGTCCAAGCCGGGCTGGAGTACACCGTCATCGGCGACACGGTCAACACCGCCGCACGCCTCGCCGACGCCGCCGCGGTCGGCGCGATTTATGCTGGCGGCCGCACCTCCGCCGCCACCAACGCCGTGGCCGGATGGCGCACGCTGCGTCCCTTGCGCCTGAAGGGAAAGCGCGAGCCCGTCGAGACCTTCGAACTGCTTGGCCTGCACGATGCTCGCGGCACGCGCGCGGGCCTCGGCGAGGAGGGCCCGTTCGTCGGGCGCGAGTCCGAGCTGGGCCGGGTCGCCGGCCGCCTCGCCGAGGTCGTCGACCGCGACGAGCCGCGGACCCTGGTCTTCACCGCCGAGGCGGGCATCGGCAAGACGCGGTTCGCCTCCGAGGTGGCGCGCTTCGCCAGCGGCTATGAGGTGAGCGCGGGCCGGGTCGCCTCGCGCACCCAGGCACGTGTGCTGTCCGTGCGGTGTGTCGCGTTTGGGGAGAGGCGCCGGCTCGCGCCCATGGCCGACCTGGTCCGCCTCGCGATCGGTCTTTCGGTCGACAACAACACCGCTGCCACCCGCTCCGCAGTGGAGGAGCGGCTGCGGCGCCTTCAGGAGCGGCTGGCGCAGCCTCACCCCGCCCGCCGTCCCCCCATCTCCCAGCCCCCGCGTAGCTTGACGGGCCGGCCCGTCAAGCTGGACATCGAGGCGCTTTTGACGCTTCTGGGCTATGGCGGCTCGCACGACCTGAGCCAGTGGCAGGCGGTGCCGGGCGGCGATCCGGAGCTCGTCGGCCGCGACAGCAAGAGTCTTTCCGTCGCGGTCGCGGGGCTCCTCAGCGGCCTGGCCACAGAGTCGCCGCTGGTCGTGATCGTTGACGACCTGCACGATGCCACCGCCGACACCATCGACGCCCTCGGCACGGCGCTGGAGGAGCTGACCGGACCGGTGATGGTGCTTCTGTTCGGCCGGCCTGAGCTGGTGCGCAAGGCGGGCCAGCTGACCCGCGTCGCCGACGCCGAGGCCCTGACCCTCCCGCCGCTGCGCGGTGCCGACGCCGCCCGGCTGCTCACGGCATACCTCAAGGGCGGCAGGCTGCCGCAGCCCGATGAGGATCGCCTGCTCGCGACGGCGCAGGGTAACCCGTTCTACCTCGCCGAGCTGGTCACCCTGCTGATCGAGCGGGGTGCGCTCACCAAGTCTGGTCCGCAGTGGCGGCTGGTGCCGGGTTCGATGGGCGCGACGCTGCTCACCCGCGATCTCGCCGCCGTGCTGGCGGCGCGCATCGATGCCCTTCCGGCCGAGGCGCGGGCCGTGCTGCGCGATGCGGCGGTGGTCGGCGACAGCGTGCCGGCGGGTGCCCTCGAGGCGCTGCGGGAGAGGCGGGCGGTGCGCGACGGCCGGCCGGCGGCGGTCATCGCTGTCGAGCTTGAGCGCGCCATCGACGAGCTGCTGCAACGGCGCATGCTGCGGCGCATCCGCGGCGGTTACGCCTTTGCCACACCGCTGCTGCGGGAGGCGGCCTATGCGGGCATCGGCAAGACCGACCTCGCTGAGCGTCACGCCTTCCTCGCTCGGTGGGCGACCTCTCGGGGTACCCCCGAAGAATGGGATGCGTTCATAGCAGAGCACGCTGAGCGGGCCGCCAAGCTCGCCGACGCCGTGCGGTTGCGGCCCGACGTGCCGGCCAGGCAGGTCGTCTCGCTCGGGATCGAGGCGCTCGGCCGCTCGGCGCGGCGGGCCAGCGCCGCCGGTGAACCGGCCGAGGCGGTCACCTACGGCGAGCGGGCACAGCGATTGTCCGAACAGGACGGTGGCCTGCCGCTCCGGGATCGGCTGGTCTACGCCCGCGCTCTGCTCCAATGTGGACGCGTCACCGAGGCGCAGCACGACGCCGAGAAGCTGATCGCCGATGCCGCGGAGGACGCGCGGACCAGGGCGGGAGCGCTGCTGCTCGCCGGGCGGGCGCAACTGTCCACAGGCGACGGTGAGGCCGCATACCACCTGTGGGCGGAGGCGCTCAGCACCGCCGCGCAGGCCGACCTTCCGGCCGAGCGGGCGGAAGCGTTGCGCCGCTTGGGCATGGCCGACTTCGTCAAGGGGCGTCTCGCAGATGCGTCGAGCCGGTTCGCCGGCGCGTACCAGATCGCGGTGAGCGCCGGTGATCTCAAGTCGCAGGCGTGGTCGCTGCAAGATCTGGCTTGGGTGACGACGACCCGCGGCGATTTCGCCGGCGCCGATGCGGCTCTCGGCCACGCCGCGCGGCTGTTCGCTCAGACCAAGGATCCGGTGGGCCGGGCATGGCTGCGCGGCACCACCGCCTTCGCGCGCCTGCTCGCCGGGCGGCTCATCGAGGCGCAGCGACTGGCCCGGGTCTTCCTGCCGTTCGGGGAGCGGGCCGGTGAGGCTTGGGCGGTCGGCACTTTGCGCGCCGTGGCCGCGTTCGCCGCCGCCGAGCTCGGGGAGCTGGGCGAGGCGGATCGCGAGGCACGCCGGGCATACAGGGATTTCGCCGCGGCCCGCGACTCCTGGGGTTGCGGGTTCGCGCTGGTGTCGCGGGGAGTCGTGGCGCGCGGGCTGGCCGAGTACGGTCACGCCGAGGACCTGCTGACCGAGGCGCTGGCCGAGGGTGAGAAGGTGGCACACCCGCTGCTGGTCGGCATGGCCGGCACGGTGCGAGGATTCGTCGCGCTCGATCGCGGCGATCCCGAGGCCGCCGAGCTTGACGCGCGTTCGGTGTTGACGATGGTCTCGCCCTACGGGGTGCTTGATCCCGCGCGGATCGGGCCCCGGTCGCTGCTGGCCGCGGCGCGCTTGGCCTCCGGTGACGCGCCGATGGCGGTGCGACTGCTCGCGCCCGTGGCCGCCGACCCGTTCGCGCCGTCCATGCTTTACCCGCGGCGCGCGGCGATCGCCGTCTACGCCGAGGCGCTGCTCGCGCTGGAGCGCTTCGACGAGGCCCTCGCCGCGGCCGAGCTGGCCGAGAGCGTGCCGGCCGTGGATATCCGCAGCCAGGTGCGGTCGGCTCTGGCCTTGGCCAAGTGCCTCGCCGCGGTTGGCCGATCGCCCGAGGCGGCCGAGGTGCAGGCGCGGGCTTCGATGCTTGCACACTCGACACAGCAGGTGAGTGAAAGGCGTGCGCTGATACCGTCTAGCGCGTGAGCCACACCCCTCGCTCCGGACCGGTGTCGGTGCCCGCCATTCCCGGTCTGACCCACCTGTCGCTGCTGGCCGTGGGGGGTTATGCCACGATTTTTCGCGCCATGCAGGATTCCGTTGGGCGCGAGGTCGCAGTCAAGGTCGAGAACTTCACGCTGGAGAGCGAGCGTGACAGGGCGCGGTTCATGCGGGAGGCCCACGCCACCGGCAAGATGTCCTCCCACCCGCACGTGGTCGACCTGTTTGACGCGGGTGTCACAGGCGACAACCATCCATACTTGATCATGGAGTTGTGCTCGGGTTCCTATCAGGATCTGATGCCGCTGCGGCCCGATGTCGTCCGGGACATCGGCGTGAAGATCGCCGATGCCCTGGCCGACTCGCACGAGCGGGGTGTCGTGCACCGCGATGTCAAGCCCGCCAACATCCTCGTCACCCTCTTCGGCGAGCCGGCGCTGGCCGACTTCGGGCTGGCCATCTTCGCCGAGCAGCGCGACCCGCACATCACCCTCGAGGTGTTGACCCCGGCCTACGCTCCGCCCGAGGCCTTCCGCCGGCAGGAGCCCGCACCTCCCGCCGACGTTTACGGCCTGTGCGCGACGCTCTATGCGTTGCTGTCCGGAGCGCCGCCGCGCTGGCAGGCCGACCAGCCTCCCGGGCTGCTCGGATTGATCGAGCTTTTCTCCGAGCCGATTCCGGAGATTTCGGGGGTACCCGCGGCGCTCACCAAAATCCTGAGGCGCGGTATGGCCAACGATCCCGCCAAGCGGCCGACTGCGCGGGCGCTCGTGGACATGCTGTCGACGGTGCGGCTCGATGGGGAGGAACCGCCGTCCCGGCCGCCGACGAACCATTCGCCAGGTGGCATTGTTGATGAGGGTCCTCCCACCGTTCACCTCAAGCAGCGGGGCGCCATCGCCAACTTTTTCCAACACCTGTTCGGACGTTGACCTCTCTGCGTGCGCCGTACGCAGTAGCGCGTAGGGCGTACGCAGAGAGGAGAACCAAACGACCAGCACTATCAGCGCGCCACGAGAACGGCACCGTGTCGGACGGCGGGAAAGACTCGTTGCTCTGGTGGCAATAACGGTGCATACGACTAGATCAGGTTCGGCATGGCGATCCTCGACACCGCGCTGGACCCCCGCGCGCCGTCCTATTTGGATAATCGAAGCGCGGCCCAGGCTGCGTTGTCGCGGTTGGCAGCCGCGCACGCCGAGGCGCGTGAGGGTGGTGGTGAGCGGGAGGTGACGCGCCACCATGCCCGCGGCAAGCTGTTGCCACGGGAACGTATCGAGCTGCTCGTGGACAGGGACACGGCGCTGCTGGAACTGGGGGCCACGGCGGGCCATCGGTCGGGCGAGCCCTCCGGCGCGGGCCTCGTGACCGCGATCGGGATCATCGAGCGAGCGGAGTGCATGATCATCGCAAACGATCCGACGGTACGGAACTCGGGGCTCTCAGAGCATGCTCGGCGCAAGGCGTCGCGGGCGGTGGAGCTGGCGCGCCTGCACGATCTTCCGATGGTCTTCCTGTGGGAGTCGTCGGTGGACGCCCGCGATGTGGTCACGCTCGCCAGAACTCCCGTGCTGGCGGCGGTGTTCGGGCCGTCCGCGGAGCCGCTGCCGCTGGCCGATCACCGGATCGCGGTGCGCGGTCACGGAGACATCGCGGCCGTCGACGCGCTGGCCGAGGATGAGCGCGACGTGTTGCGCCTGATGCGGCAAGCGGTGCGGCACCTGGCGGCAAGGCGGGGCGTGGGCATCCTGATGCCGCGAGCGGCGGCGCCGAGGCATGACGTGGACGACCTGCTTGGGGTGAGCCGGTTCGACGTCCGCGAGATCCTGGCACGCATCCTTGACGGGTCCGAGTTCGACGAGCTGCGCCCGCATCGCGGCCCGGACATCATCGCGGGCTTCGGGACCGTCCACTCACGACGCGTCGCGATCTTCGCCAACTGCTCCACCGCGCTCGAATCCGAGGCGATCAACAAAGGGCTGGAGCTTGTCCGGCTGGCCAGGCTGGCGCGCCTTCCACTGCTGGTGCTGGCGAACAGGTCGTCCTCGGCCGAGCTGGCCCGCGCCCTCGCCGGCCCCCCTCAGATCACGATGCTGCTGGGCGCGCATCCGCCCGACTGGGCGCTGACCAGCCGGGGCTTCAAATTTTGCTGGCCGTCGGCCTCGGATGGGCACTACGACGGAGTGATCGACCCCAGGGACACCCGCACGGTGGTGGGGATCTGTTTGTCTGTGATGGGAGGCCGGCGGTGATCAGGCGGTTGTTGGTGGCCAATCGGGGAGAGGTGGCCAGGCGGATCTTCGCGACCTGCCGGTCGGTGGGCATCGAGGCGGTCGCCGTGCACTCGACGGCCGACACCGACGCCCCGTTCGTCGCCGAGGCGGATTATGCCGTGCAGCTTCCGGGATTCGCGCCGAGCGCGACCTACCTGCGCGGCGATCTGATCATCGCGGCGGCGCGGAGGACGGGCGCGGACGCCATCCACCCCGGCTACGGGTTTCTCGCCGAGAAGGCGGAGTTTGCCGCGGCGGTTACCGCGGCCGGCTTGACCTGGATCGGGCCCCCTCCCAACGTGATCGCGGCGATGGCCTCGAAGATCGACGCCAAGGCCCTGCTGGCCGAGGTGGATGTACCGGTCCTTCCGTCTTGGACGGATCCCTCCAAAGTGGACGAGTATCCGGTACTCGTCAAAGCCGCTGTGGGAGGAGGAGGCCGGGGATTGCGGGTGGTCCGCGACGCCGAGTCGCTCGCCGAAGCGGTCTCCTCCGCCCGGCGCGAGGCGTTCGGCGCCTTCGGCGACTACACCGTCTTCTGCGAGCGATACGTCGAGAAGGCCCGCCACATCGAGGTGCAGATCGTCGCGGACCGGCACGGCAACACGGTGACCCTCGGCGAGCGGGAGTGCTCGATCCAGCGGCGGCACCAGAAGATTCTCGAGGAGACCCCTTCGACGGCGGTCTCGCCCGAGCTGCGAGAGACCCTGTGCGCGGCGGCCGTGGCGGTGGCGAAGGCTGCCGGCTACGTCGGCATCGGCACGGTGGAGTTCTTGCTCAGCCCGGCGGGCGAGTTCTTCTTCCTGGAGATGAACACCAGGTTGCAGGTGGAGCACGCCGTGACCGAGTGCGTGACCGGGCTGGATCTCGTGCGGCTGCAACTGTTTCTGGCCGAGGGCGGGCGGCTGCCGCTGGACAAGCCGCCGCCGATGCGCGGGCACGCGATCGAGGTGCGGCTGTGCGCGGAGGATCCGGCAAGCAACTGGCTGCCGGCAATGGGCGACGTGTACCGGTTCGAGGTGCCCGGCGTTGCAGGCTCGTTCCGTCCGATCCGGCATCCGGGGATCAGGCTGGACTCCGGGGTCGAGCCGGGTTCGGTGGTGGGCGTCCACTACGACTCGATGCTGGCGAAGATCGTGGCGTGGGCGCCGACGCGGTACGAGGCGGCGCGCATGCTCGCCGGGACGCTCGCCCGCACGAAGGTGCACGGGCTTGTCACCAATCGGGATGTGCTTGTGCGGGTCCTGCGGCATCCGGCGTTCCTGAGTGGACAGATCGATGCCGGGCTGCTCGACCGCCAGCCGGAGGTGTTCGCGCCGCTGCTGTCCTCGGTGGAGGCGGTCCGCCTGAGCTGCCTGGCCGCGGCGCTGGCGAGCGCGGCGGGGCGACGGCGGCAGGCGACGGTCCAGGCCGGGATCCCATCGGGCTGGCGCAATGTGCCCTCGATGGCCCAGACCATCGTCTATGACGGGCCGGCTGGTCCGGTCGAGGTGGGCTACCGCCTGGACAGCACGGGCGCGCTGGCGCAGTGGTGGGTCCGGGCGGTGGATCCGGAGGAGCTGGATCTGGCGGGTCTCGGCCAGACCGGCGTGATCGACGATCATCCGCCGGTGGCGGTGGTGTCGGCGACCCCGAACGAGGTGGTGCTCGACGTCGCGGGGATCCGGTTGGCGGTCGAGGTCCACCGCGTCGGCAACTTGTCCTATCTGGACAGCGTCGAGGGCTCGGTGACGCTGCGGGAGCTTCCGCGCTTCACCCAGCCAACGACGGAGCTGGAGGAGGGCTCGCTAACCGCGCCGCTGCCGGGCGCGGTGGGCCGGGTGCTGGTGGCGCCGGGGCAGCGGGTCGGCGCGGGTGAGCTGCTGCTGACCGTGGAGGCGATGAAGCTGGAGCATCCGGTGCACGCCCCGGCCGATGGGGTCGTTTCCGTCGTCAAGGTCCGTCCCGGCGCGTTCGTCAACACCGGGGCCCTGCTGGCGATTTTGGTGAGCACATAGGCGCGTTATCCCACCGCGTCGAGCAGGGGGTATTGGCGGCGGTCATGCCGAAATCGCTTGCGTGATGAACTCAGCGGAATCAAGTTACGGTAGGACATCGCATTGGAGTATGGCAATCAATCGATCAGCCGCATCCGGGAAACGTCAGACGCGGGCCCGGCGGGCAAGCCGCTCCGGATCGAGGATGATCACGCTCTTGCCGTCGAGGCGCAGCCAGCCACGCGAGGCGAAATCGGCCAGCGCCTTATTGACCGTCTCGCGGGAGGCGCCCACCAGCTGGGCCAGCTCCTCCTGCGTCAGATCGTGGGTGACCCGCAGGACGCCGCCGTCGCGCGTGCCGAACCGGCCCGCCATCTGCAGCAGGTTTTTCGCGACACGGCCGGGCACGTCGGTGAAGATCAGGTCGGCGAGGGCGTCGTTGGTGCGGCGCAGCCGGCGGGCGAGCACCCGCAGCAACTGCTCGGAGATCTCCGGGCGGTTGTTGAGCCACGGGCGCAGGGCCTGCTTGCGCAGGCGGGCCAGGCGCACATCGGTGACGGCGGTGGCGGTGGCGGTGCGCGGGCCGGGGTCGAACAGGGACAGCTCGCCGACCATGTCGGAGGGGCCCATGACGGAGACGAGATTTTGCCGGCCGTCCGCGGCGCGGCGTCCGAGCTTTATCTTCCCCGAAAGTACGATATAGAGGCTGTCGCCTGGTTCGCCCTCGTTGAAGACGACCTCGCCCTTACGGACCTCGATCGTTTCCATCTCGCGCGCCAGTGCCTCAGCGGCATCCGGGTCGACGCCCTGGAAGATCCCGCTGCGGGCAAGCACCTCGTCCATCGATACCTCCACGTAACGTCGACAGTCGCCGACAACGGTCAGTCTAGGCACACGCAGGTGGCAACCGGACGTCAACCCCCAGAATCAAGGAGCCCTGAGGTAGAGTGCCGATCGGTATGTCATCATCCCCGAGCCCAGCCCCCGTTCAGCGACCAGGGATGCGCAAAGTCCACATCGCGTACGCGGCGTTGGCTCTCTTGCTGGTCGCCACCGTCGGTGTGCTCGGGACCGCCTTCGTACGCAAGAGCGCCAGGCCGCTGTGGGTCGGCGGAACGCCTACCGCGCCGGTCTCCACACCGTCGGCGCTGCCCGGCGCCACGGCCTCCGCCGCCCCGGCTCAGACGATCACCCTGGGGGCGGTCGGCGACATCATCATGGGCAACGCTCCCAACGCCATGCCGGCCAACGACGGCCGCGGCTTCTTCGACAAGGTCAAGAGCCTGTTCGCGGTGGACCTGATGATGGGCAACATGGAGGAGCCCATCACCGAGGACACGGGCTTCACCAAGTGCAGCCCCGAGCAGACCAGCTGCCACCAGTTCCGCGTGCCGCCGTCCTACGCCGCCCACCTTCGCGACGCCGGGTTCCACCTGCTGAACCAGGCGAACAACCACGGCTACGACTACGGGCCGGCCGGTTACACCAATACACAGAAGTCGCTGACCAACGCCGGCCTCAAGTACACCGGCCCGCGCAACTACGTCTCAGTCGTAGAGGTCAAAGGCGTCAAGGTGGCCGTGGTCGGGTTCTCCTCATACGACCGCGACAACAGCCTGATCAACTTCACTCAGGCGAAGTCGGTGGTGGCCAAGGCGTCCGGGATGGCCGACCTCGTGGTGATCCAGGTGCACTGGGGCGCGGAGGGCTCGGCCATGACCCACGTCAAGCCGGGCACCGAGTACTTCCTCGGCGAGAACCGAGGCGACCCCATCGCCTTCTCCCACACGATGATCGATGCCGGGGCGGATCTGATCATCGGGCACGGGCCGCACACGTTGCGCGGGTTCGAGGTCTACAAGGAGCGGCTGATCGCCTACAGCCTGGGCAACTTCGCCGGCGGCAAGGGGCTCAAGGGCGACGGCAACCTGGGATGGGGAGCCGTCCTGCACGCCAGCGTGAAGCCGGACGGCGCCTTTGTATCTGGAAAGTTTCACTCAACCTATTTTGTGACCAATCCGGGGGTACCCAATCCGGATGGCCAAAATAGGGGCCTTGGTCTGGTCAGGGAACTCACCAAGGCCGACTTCCCGAACACGGGCCCGGTGATATCCAGCGACGGTGTGATCACCCTTCACTGATTGTCAGCGCTGGGAAGTACGCTTTAGCCCGTGCAGGAGACCGAACTGGCGCTGAAGCGGCGGGTGCGCAAGATGGATCGCGAGCTGGCGAAGATCCATCCGGATGCGCACTGCGAGCTGGACTTCACCAACCCGCTTGAGCTTGCGGTCGCCACGATCCTGTCCGCCCAGTCGACCGACGTCAAGGTCAACGAGGTGACCCCCAAGCTCTTCCAGCGCTACCCGACCGCCGCCGATTACGCGGCAGCCGACCGGGCCGAGCTGGAGGAGATGATCCATCCCACCGGTTTCTTCCGCAACAAGACCTCCTCGCTCATCGGCCTCGGTCAGGCGCTGCTTGAAAAGCACGGCGGCGAGGTGCCGCGCACGCTTGAGGAGCTGGACGAGCTGCCCGGCATCGGGCGCAAGACGGCAAACGTGATCCTGGGCAACGCATTCGGCATCCCGGGCATCACCGTCGACACCCACTTCCAGCGCCTTGTCGCCCGGTGGAAGTGGACGACGCTGACCGACCCCGTGAAGATCGAGCACGCCATCGGCGCGCTGGTGCCCAAGAAGGACTGGACGATGATGTCCCACCGGGTGATCTTCCACGGTCGCCGGGTGTGCCACGCCAAGAAGCCGGCGTGCGGGGCCTGCCCGCTCGCGCCGCTGTGCCCGTCCTACGGCACCGGCCCGACCGACCGGGGGGTCGCGGTCAAGCTGCTCAGGGGGCCGAGGGTCCAAGAGATCGCCGAGATGACAGCGTGAGGGCGGCTGCGTCGATCCTCCTCGCGCTGCTGGCCGGCGCCTGCTCAGCTTCACCAGCCGTATCGCCGCCGCCGCAGGCCTCGCCGGAGCCCACCCAGTTCGCCGCGTGCACGGGCATCGATGGCGGGGCGGCGAAGCTCCCCGACCTCGCGGTGCCCTGCTTCAGCGGCGGGCAGGAAGTGAAGGTCGCGCGGCTGCGCGGGCCGCTGGTGGTCAACTTCTGGGCCTCGTGGTGCGCGCCGTGCCGCGAGGAGCTGCCGTCGTTCCAGCGCCTTGCCGACTCCGGCCGGGTGCCCGTTGTCGGTGTGGCCACCGATGATCGCCGCGAGGCGGCGCTAGCGCTCGCCGCGGACCTGGGGGTGAGGTTCCCCACGCTGTTCGACGCCCGTGGTGAGTTCCGCCGCGCCAGGGGCGAGGCGGCGCTGCCTTTGACCCTGTTCATTGACGCGCGGGGCGAGGTGACCAGCTACGCCGGGCCCGCGCTCACCGACGAGACGCTGGGAAAGCTTGTCACGCAACGGCTTGTGGGTGGCCAATGAACAAGGCTTTGCCCGCGTGGCTGGAGCCGCTGCTGGCCAACGTGCGCGACTCCGACCGCAGCCACTACTCGCGGCTTGACACGCCCGATCGGGGCCGCCCCGCAGCGGTGCTGATCCTGTTCGGCGAGCACCCGGGGGATGGGCCGGATCTCCTTGTGCTGCAACGCTCCGCCACCATGCGCACCCACGCGGGGCAGGTCGCCTTTCCCGGCGGGGCCGCCGACCCCGGCGAGACCGAGCCTCGGGCAACGGCCCTTCGGGAGGCGTGGGAGGAGGTGGGGCTCGACCCGGACTCGGTGACGGTACTGGCGGAGCTGCCGCGGTTGTGGATACCGGTGAGCGACTTCCTCGTCACGCCGGTGCTCGGCTGGTGGCACCGGCCCCACCCGGTCGCGGCGACCGCGCCCGCCGAGGTGGCGCACGTCGCGCGGCTGCCCATCGGCGAGCTGGCCGACCCGGCCAACCGGCTGCGGGTGCGCCACCCCAGCGGCTACATCGGCCCGGCGTTCCAGGTGCGAGGCATGCTTGTGTGGGGCTTCACCGCCGGTCTCATCTCCGCCCTGCTCGACCTCGGTGGCTGGAGCCGCCCGTGGGACACCGGCCGCGTCGAGTCCCTGCCCGATTCGCAGCTCGAGATCGCGACGCCAAGGTCCTCGAGCACCGACCCGATAGGCTGAGCCGATGTCGTTCATCGACGTGATTCTGCTGCTGCTCCTCATCCTGTTCGCGTTCAGCGGCTACAGGCAGGGCTTCGTTGTCGGCATCCTTTCCTTCATCGGCTTCTTCGGCGGCGCCCTCATCGGGCTGCAGCTCGGTCCGCTGCTCGCCCGGCTGGTGCAGACCGACGGGCTCAAGCTCGTCGTCTCGCTGATCACGATCTTCGGGCTGGCCGTGCTCGGCCAGGCCCTCGCCGGCTGGTTCGGTGGCCGGCTACGCCGGGGCATCAGTAGCCGCAACGGGCAGATCGCCGACGACATCGGCGGTGCGTTCGTGTCGATCGTCGCCGTCTCGGCGGTGGCCTGGCTGGTGGCGGTGCCGCTGGGCAAGGCCTCCGAGCCGTGGCTGTCAAGCGCGGTGCGCAACAGCACGGTGATCCGGGCGATCGACAGCGTGATGCCGGTCCAGGCCGACAAGCTGACCGAGGCACTGCGCGAAACCGTTGACACCAACGGGTTCCCGGAGGTGTTCGGGGACCTGGTGCCCACGCAGGTGCGGGAGGTGCCCGAGCCCGACCCGCGGCTGCGTGGCTCGCAGGTCGTGGCGCGCTCCGAGAGCTCGGTGGTGAAGGTGCTCGGCACCGCGCCCAGCTGCAGCCGCCGCATCGAGGGATCGGGCTTCGTCTACGCGCCAGAGCACGTGATGACCAACGCGCACGTGGTCGCGGGCACCAAGACCGTGCGAATCGAGATCAAGAAGAATTCGTACGCCGCCAAGGTCGTCGTATACGACGCCCGCCTCGACCTCGCGGTGCTGCACGTGCCCGGGTTGAGCGCGCCCGTGATGCAATTCGCCGGCAATCCCGCCCCCTCCGGCGCCGACGCGATCGTGCTCGGCTTCCCGCTCGACGGGCCGTACGACGCGCAGTCCGCCAGGGTCCGCGAGGTCAGCAACATCACCGGCCCGGACATCTACGAGTCCGGCAACGTCACGCGCGAGGTCTACACCATCAAAGCCCTTGTGCGCAGCGGCAATTCGGGTGGGCCATTGGTAAACGCCGATGGCAAGGTGCTCGGCGTGATCTTCGCGGCCGCGGCCGACAACCAATATGTCGGTTATGCCGTGACCGCGGACGAGGCGTCCGGCGTCGCCACCGTCGGGCGCAACGCCACCGCCGGGGTCGCCACGGGCGCCTGCGCCTGACGGTAGAGCTTGGCCTGTGCGCCGGCGTTCGGGCAGAATGGCGGAATCGTGCGCCCAGGACCACCTCCAGCACGCAGCGGCACGCTCAAACAAGCGAAGGCCCTGCTACGCGCCACGGCCGTCGCCGGTCTCGTGGCGCTTGTGCTGTTGCCCGTAAACCCGCGGCGGGCCGACGCGGCGCAGGATTCGGTGCGCGTCGACCAATGGCAGGTCACGATGCTCGAGGCGCAGAAGGCGTGGGAGTACTCGACCGGCGCGGGCGTGATCGTCGCGGTCATCGACTCCGGCGTCACCGCCAACCACCCCGACCTGCGCGGACACGTGCTGCCGGGGATCGACTACGTGCGAGAGGGCGGCGACGGCACGGCCGATGAGGCGGGTCACGGCACCACGGTCGCCGGCCTGATCGCCGGCAGCCGCGACGACGCCGAGGGCGTGGTCGGCCTCGCGCCCGACGCCAAGATCCTGCCGGTGCGGGTGCTCGACTCGTCCAATCAGTACAAGGAGCCGCTCGTCGTCGCCGAGGCGATCGTGTGGGCGGTCGACCACGGAGCGAGTGTCATCAACCTGTCGCTCGGCAGCGAGGCAAGCGCCGCCGCGCTCGCCGAAGCCATTGACTATGCCTTCGCCCGCGACGTCGTTGTCGTTGCCTGTGTTGGCAATGTGGTACCCCATGCTTCGCCGCAGATATGGCATCCGGCACGTGAGCCCGGCGTGATCGCGGTGAGCGGCGTCGGCACGGACGGCAAGGCGTGGCGGGGGTCCCTGATCGGCAAGGAGACGGTCCTTGCCGCCCCGGCCTCCAACCTGATGGGCGCCAAACCCAACGGTTACGAATGGGTCAACGGCACAAGCTTCGCCGCGCCGCTGGTGTCGGCCTCCGCCGCGCTGGTCCGGTCCCGGTACCCCAAAATGTCGGCGGCGAATGTGGTCCAGCGGCTCATCATTACCGCGCGCGACGCCGGGCTGCCCGGGCGGGACAGCCGCTACGGATTCGGCATCGTCGATCCCGTGGCCGCGTTGACGCGCGCCAACGTGCCGCTGGTGGACGCCAACCCGCTCGACACCACGCCACCGCCCGGCGACGCGGCGTTCGGCCCGGCCGGGCTGGACGAGTCGGTGCCGTTCCGCACCAACCTGCCGGCCGGCGTGAGGGCCGCCGAGCCCGTGTCGCCCAGCCCCGGCGCCAGCGAGCGGCCTTCTTTCCGGGCGCGGGCGGCGCAGGCTCAGGTGCCTGAGCGCGGTTCGATGCTCGGGCTGGCCGGCGCGATCACCGCCGTCGCTGTAATTTCTGGCTCGATCAAAGCAACGCGATTGAGCGTGGCGGGCGTTAAGCGACCAGGCTGGAGATGGTGCCGTAGACGTCGAGGACCCAGGCGGCGACCGGGACGACGCTGACCACCACGATCATGTCGAAGATGTCGGCGAACCGGCCCACGTAAGGCGAAGGCGCCGTGCGGCTCCAGGTCTGTCCGGCCAGGACAACGATGAGCGCGAGCACGACCGCACCGATCGCGAAGAAGGCACGCACCTTGTTGTCCCCAGAGGTCGCCAGGCCCCCGAGCAGGAGCAGGTGGCCGAGGAGCCCGGCCGCGATCAGCGGGGTGCGCTGCCGGACGGTGACGAAAAGCCTTGAGCGCAAAAGCAATGCGGTCGCGGCGACGGCGACGAGCACGCGGCCCGGGGTGCCGCCGTCGATGGCGAGCACCAGTGAGGCGAAGGTCACCAGCACCGTGTAGCCCAGCAGCATCCCGGTCAGCAGCTCCTCGGAGCGGCTCACCGCGGCGAAAACCCTTGCCTTGTCGGGCATGTCGGCGGCGCTGCGGTTGCGCGAGGATGGCGTGGTCGAGGTGAACGTCTCCTGCTCGGTGCCGCGCGGCAGGGCGACCGAGGGCACCGGCACCTTGCCGAAACGTATGGCCAGCACGGGAAGCAGCCCGATGCCGCAAACGAGCGTGGCCATCAGCACGGCGGCGGCACCGGCCGCGCCGAAGGACTCCAGCAGCGCGCTGATCGCGCCGAGCAGGCCGACAACGCCGCCCGCCATGAAGACACGGGTGCCGTGACCGACACCGGCCGCTCCGAGCGCGGCGAACAGCAGCATCGCAACGCAGCCGACGAGCAGCTGCGAAGAGCCGAGCCACAAGATGCCGGGGATCACGCCGCCGAGCATCGTCTCGTCGCCCAGCAGGAGCGCACCCCCGCCAAACGCGTAGGGCAATGCGAACCCCGCCAGGGCGGAACCGGCTATCCCATCGCCGTAGGCACGGGAGGCCAGGACGCCGCCGACGAGCAGCAGGACCGCGACGGTCAAGGACATGTATGCCCCCGGAGCCCAGCCTGGGCCGCCGCGCAGCAACGAGATCATGCCGGCCAGCAGCAGCAGCGCGGCACCGGCCAATGTGGAGGTGCGCGTCGCGCCGGCGGACCAGGCGGAGCCGCGCTTGCGCGCACCGGCCGCGATCGCCTCGACGACGTCGTCGTACTCCAGCTCGGGCCACTGCTCGCGCGCGGGCACGAGGTGCAGCACCTCCCCGTCGCGCACGCCGAGCTGGTTCAGTGCCTTTCCTTCGTCAAGATTGGTGCCGTCGGGCCGGCGCAACACCCACCCGCCGTGTTGCTCTCCGTCATCGGCGAGGCCGATCCCTGCATGGCGCAACAACTCCGGCAGCAGCTCAGCCAGTGCGACCGAACCCGGGAGCGCAACATCGACCCTGCGCTGCGTAGTGTTGAGCGTGACGCGCGTCAGGCCGGATCCTGAGGTGATGGTTGCGGGGTGACTCACGGGGATAAGACTGCCACATTATGCCGATCCCCAGGAGCCGGTAACTTCGCCTAACATTAGCTCGCGCAATAGGGGAGGAGTCTGTCTTGGGAACTGTGATTATCAAGCGGTCGCCGCGGCGTCCCGCGCCCGAGATCCCTTCCGGCGAGCTGATTATCGACCCGCCGCCGGAGATTCCGCAGGCACAGGGGGGCAAGTGGCAACAGGCGCTGATGATGCTGCCCATGCTCGGCGGCACGCTGTCGATGGGCATGATGTATGGCATGGGCGGCTCAGGTAACAAAATGACCTATGTCGCCGGTGGGCTGATGGGTCTGTCCAGCTTGGGCATGTTGGCAAGCGGCATCGCCAACCAGGCGGGTGGCCCGAAGAAGGCGGAGATGATCGCCGCCCGGCGGGAGTACCTGCGCCACCTGGCCGGCCTGAGGCGAAGCGCCCGCCGCACGGTGCAGCAACAGCGCCACGGCCTGTTCTACCGCCACCCCGACCCGCAACGACTCTGGTCCACCGTGGACAGCTACCGGCTGTGGGAACGGCGCCCGCACGACCCCGATTTCGGCATCGTGCGTGTGGCCGTCGGCCCGCAAAACCTGGCGACGCCGCTGGTGCCGCCGGAGACCAGGCCGCTGGAGGAGCTGGAGCCGATGACGGCCGGCGCCCTGCGCCGCTTCCTCGACGCCTACTCGGTCGTCGACGATCTGCCTGTCGCGCTGTCGATCCGCGCCTTCGGCCGGGTCTTCATCCGTAACGAGGCGGGGCAAAGCACCTACCGCAGCGGCCAGTTCACCTCCGAGGAGGAGAGCTCCGAGGCGCATGCCCTGGTGCGCGCCATGATTTCTCAGCTGTCGGTCTTCCACGCGCCCGATGACCTTCTCGTGGCGATCTGCTGCTCGCCATATCGCCGGGAGAACTGGGAGTGGGCCAAGTGGCTGCCGCACAACCAGCATCCGTCCAAGGTGGATGCTCTCGGCTCGATCCGGCTCTTCGCTAGCTCCGCCGCCGAGCTGGAGCGCCAGCTTGACGACGTGATCGCCAACCGCCCCCGCTTCGGCGCCGGTGACGGTGCACCGCACGTCGTCGTGGTCCTCGACGGCGCCGATATGACCAACTCCGCCCACCTGTCGCTGCCCGAGGGCCTGGCGGGTGTGACCATTCTCGACCTTGACTTGATGCCGCCCAGGCTGCTCGACCGCAGCATGCTGACCCTCGAGGTGGTGAGCCGCACCCGCGAGCTGCAGACCACGACGGCGGTCTCCGAGGCCGAGGTGGGCATCGCCGATCGGCTCAGCATCGCCGAGGCGGAAGGCCTGGCCCGCCGCCTGTCCCCGCTGCGTTTGAGCGCCGCTGCGCACGCGTCGGACGCTGCGATGACCACGGAGAAGGGTCTTGCGGACCTGCTGGGCATCCCCGACCCCGAGCGCTTCGATGTCGCTTATGGTTGGGCGCCAAGGGCCAACCGCAACAAGCTGCGCACGCCGTTCGGTGTCGACCCTTCCGGTAACCCGGTCGAGCTGGACATCAAGGAGTCGGCGCAGGACGGCATGGGTCCGCACGGCCTGCTGATCGGGGCGACCGGTTCCGGTAAGTCCGAGTTCTTGCGCACCTTGGTTCTAGGGCTTGCCGCGACACACTCGTCGGAGACGCTCAACTTCGTGCTTGTCGACTTCAAGGGTGGCGCGACGTTCGCCTCGCTGGACAAGCTTCCGCACACCTCGGCGGTGATCACCAACCTTGAGGGCCAGGCCGGCATGGTCGACCGCATGGGTGACGCCATCGTCGGTGAGGTGATGCGCCGCCAGGAGGTGCTGGCCAAGGCCGGAAACTTCGCCAACCTCAAGGACTATGAGAAGGCACGTGAGGGCGGTGCCGCGCTGGCGCCCTTGGCGTCGCTGTTCATCGTCTGTGACGAGTTCTCCGAAATGCTGACCGCCAACCCGGAGTTCATCGAGATCTTCGTCCAGATCGGACGGGTCGGCCGGTCGATCGGCATGCACCTGCTGCTGGCCAGCCAGCGGCTGGAGGAGGGCCGGCTGCGCGGCCTCGACACCCACCTGTCCTATCGCGTGGGTCTGCGGACGTTCTCGGCCATGGAGTCGCGGGCGGTGCTGGGCGTGGGCGACGCGTTCGACCTACCCAAGGCGCCGGGTCACGGGTACCTGAAGTTCGGCTCGGAACCGTTGCAGCGCTTCAAGGCGGCCTACGTCTCCGGTTCGTTCAAGCGCGCCGGTGACCCCAAGACGCCGCGGCGCAGCCCCGAGCTCGACCTCATCCACGAGTTCACCACGAGGTTCGTGCCCGTCCCGGAGAAGCCCAAGGACGCCGAGCCCGAGGTGAACTGGGACGTCAAGCCCGGCGAGAGCCTGATGGACGTGATGATCGAGCGGATGGTGGGCCAGGGCCCGCCCGCGCATCAGGTCTGGCTGCCGCCGCTGGACGTCTCCGATCCGCTGGATCTGCCGTTCGGCCAGGTTGGACTGGTCGAGGGGCGGGGGCTCACCGTCGCCAATCCGGAGTTGCGGGGAGCCTTGCGGGTACCCGTCGGAATCATTGATAAGCCGGCGTTTCAGTTGCGTGACCTTCAATGGTTGCGCCTTGCCGAAGGCGCCGCGGGTCACGTCGCGATCGCCGGCGGTGGCCAGAGCGGCAAGTCACAGCTGCTGCGCACGATCATCCTCGGGCTCGCCCTCACCCACACCCCGCAGGAGGTGCAGATCTACTGCCTCGACTTCGGTGGTGGATCCCTAGGCCCGCTGCGCGACCTGCCCCACGTGGGCGGGGTCGCCGGGCGTCTGGACGCGCTACAGGTGCGCCGCACCGTCGCCGAGGTCTCCGAGCTGCTCAACAACCGCGAGGCGCGCTTCGCCCAGCACGGCATCGACTCGATGGTCGCCTACCGTAAGCTGCGCGCGGCCGGCCGGTTCACCGACGACCCCTACGGTGACGTGTTCCTGGTCGTGGACGGCTGGACGACCATCCGTGAGACGTTCGACGACCTGGAGCCGGTGATCACCGACATCACCACGCGCGGTCTGGCCTACGGCGTGCACGTCATCGCCTCGACGCTGCGCTGGCGCGACTTCCGGCCGTCCATTGCCGACCAGTTCGGGTCGAAGATCGAGCTGAAGCTGGGTGACCCGAGCGACTCGATCTGCCGCAACCGCAAGGTCGCACCCAACGTGCCGACCCGCCCCGGCTTCGGTGTGACGGCCGACGGTCTGTTCACGCTGGCCCTGCGGCCCGATGTGGACCAGGTGGGCAGCTCCGAGGAGCTGATCAAGCAGATCACCAAGCATTGGACGGGTGCGCCGGCGCCGCGGGTGCGGATGCTGCCCAATGTGTACCCGTTCGACAAGATGTCCTACGACCGCTTGGACACCTGGCAGCTGCCGATCGGCGTCGCCGACGACCTCACCCCGGCGATGCTCGACTTCATGAGCGACGTGCACCTGGTGGCGTTCGGCGAGAGCGAGTGCGGCAAGTCGACGCTGCTGCGCCAGATCGCCACCTCGATCACGAAGCGGTACACCCCGGACGTCGCGAAGATCCTCATCGTGGATCCGAGGCGCAGCCTGCTCGGCGCGGTGACCACACCGCACCTGATCGGCAACGTGAACTCGCTGGCCCAGGTGGCCGACTACATGAACGCCATCGCCACCAAGATGAACGAGCGGCGCCCGCCGGCCGACGTCACCCCGCAGCAGATGCGGGAGCGGCCATGGCTCGCGGGCCGGGGCGAGTTCTTCCTGATCATCGACGACTACGACATCGTGGCGTCCGCGGGTGCGCATCCGTTGCAGCCGCTGGTGAACTACCTGTTCGAGGCCAAGGACGTCGGCCTGCACCTGATCACCGTGTCCAACGCCAACTGGAGCCGGGCCGGCTTCGACCCGGCGCTGTCCCAGCTCAAGTCCGCCGGCTCGCCATACCTTCTGATGTCGGCTGACAAGAGCCTGTCCAACCCGTTCGGCGGTGCCATCAGAAACGAGAAGATGCCCCCCGGCCGCGGCAAGTTGGTGGGGCGGCGCGGGGCTCGGCTGGTGCAGCTGGCCGATCTGCCCGCCTACTGAGCCGTGTGGTGATCCGGCGCACCTTCGGCCGCCGCGAGGCGATCGCGTTCGCGGCCGAAGGAGCGCTTGATCTCGGCCTCGGCCTCGGCGCGGCCCACCCACGTCGCGCCCTCGACGCTCTTGCCCGGCTCGAGATCCTTGTAGACCTCGAAGAAATGCTGGATCTCCAGGCGGTCGAACTCGGGTACGTGGTGGATGTCGCGCAGATGCTCAAGCCGCGGATCGTAGGCCGGCACGCACAGCACCTTGTCGTCGCCGCCCTTCTCGTCGCGCATCCTGAACATGCCGATGGCGCGGCAGCGGATGAGGCAGCCGGGGAAGGTCGGCTCCTGGACGAGGACGAGAGCGTCGAGGGGGTCACCGTCCTCGCCAAGGGTGTTCTCGATGAAGCCATAATCGGCCGGATACTGGGTGGAGGTGAACAGCGTGCGATCGAGGCGGATCCGCCCCGTGGCGTGGTCCACCTCGTATTTGTTCCGCTGCCCCTTGGGGATCTCCACCGTGACGTCGAAGTCCATCTCCAGCTCCGGTCTGACAGGTATGTTCAGTTCGGGCTAGTCTCGCGTAGCCCGTATGCGAAACCCAAAGGAGGCCCCGTTGGGGAGGCCAGGTTCACAGTACGGCGAGGAGCCGCCCGCAGAGGCCGGTTCGTCCGGCGAGGGTTATCCACAGGCTGTCCAGCAGGGGTTCTCGGGTTTTCCACCCAGTTATCCACAGGTCGGAGAGCTGCCGACGGACGCTTATCCACAAGTTATACACAGCCCGGCGGCGGGGGCTGTGGATAACGCGGTGGAAGGCGGCGTGAGCTGGGGGCAAAGCGCGATGAATGAGGGCCAAGGCGGGCAAAAGCCGCCGCCCGGACGCTCACAGGACCAGGGAGCGCAAGCGGTGTGGGCCCAGGCACAGGCGGGCTTTGTTCTGGCACAGGTGTCGCAGCCGGGGCAGCAGGGGTGGTCGCACGGTTTAGGGCCGCATGGTGTTGGGCCGGGGCAAGGGCAGTGGCCTGGGCAGCCGCAGGGGTCGGGGCCGCATGGTGTTGGGCCGGGGCAAGGGCAGTGGCCTGGGCAGCCGCAGGGGTCGGGGCCGCATGGTGTTGGGCCGGGGCAAGGGCAGTGGCCTGGGC
>Ga0075421_100001683_pt1 | contig 26067 bp, 20 predicted proteins | sample SoiMetdeltSBSDD5_FD_75292 | JGI IMG/M metagenome (GOLD analysis project Ga0075421, IMG submission 75292) | Bulk soil microbial communities from a Populus tree surrounding site in Tennessee, USA - Soil MetaG P. deltoides SBSDD5 | ecosystem: Environmental > Terrestrial > Soil > Tree plantation... | reverse complement strand
TGGGCGCATCCCATGCCGAAGAGAACCGCTTCTCTGAGACCTGCCCCCTCGAGCATCCGGAGGAAACTCCCCGCCGCCAGCGCATCGCCCGCTCCATTAACGTTCCGGACCCTGCTTTCCGGCATTGGCAAGTGGAAATACCCTTCAGGACCGCAGCAATGGCAGCCGCGAGGTCCCTCGCTCAAGACGATTCTGGCTGCCCCGATCGACTGAAGCAGCATCACGGCCTTTTCGGGCGAGGCCGTGCCCGACAGAGGCTCAGCCTCTGCGCGATTTGTGAAGAGGAAAGTCAACCCGTCGAGCCTCCTGCCAAGCCGCGCCGCCTTGGCCGGCGACACGGTCCCGATGGCCAGCGGCAGATCCTTTCTGAGGCAGTGGCGGCGCACCGCTTCGATCGCTGACGCTTGCAGATTGCAGTCAGCCAGCACCGCGTCCACGGGAGGAGCGTTATCTATTGCCGCCAAAACGAACGCCGCATCGAGACTTTCGAAAATGCCCATGTCTGCAAAGGCGGTGAAAAGCTCGCCTTGTTCAAAGGCGGCGGCATAGGCAGCCGTTCTTGCTCCCCTGACGCGGCGCAGAAGAGAAACGTCGATGCCGTTTGCTCTTGATGCCTGGACGAGTTCCTCGCCCGCACGGTCCTCGCCAATGACGCTGGCAAGGAGAGCCTCAGCCCCCAGTCGCGACAGCACCTCCGCCGCATTGCGCGCCACCCCGCCGAAGCTGCTGCGTCCTGAGACCGGATTGGAGCAATTGAGGGCGAGCGCCCCCTCCGCCTCATAGATGTGGTCGACCGCCGCCCCGCCGATGCAAAGGATGCGGAGAGGCCGCATGGCCTATTGGCTTGCCCAAATGATACGACCGATCCACATCACCTCGTCCGTGGTGAGCTGCTTGGTCTCATGTTCCGGGTTGAACGAGGCAAGCTCTATGCCCTTTGAGGTCTGCCGCTGCAGGATTTTCGCCATCACCTCGCCGCGCTTGGTTTTGACCACCACCCTATCGCCCCGCCTCACCGTGGCATTTGGCGATACGATGATGATGTCGCCCTGCCGATAGACGGGTTGCATGCTGTCTCCGGTGATCTCCAGCGCATAGGCGTTGAGATCCTTTACTCCCGGCACTGTGATCTCATCCCATGAGCCGCCGGCCGGGAAACCGGCGTCGTCGAAATAGCCGCCCTTTCCGGCCTTGGCGAAGCCGATGAGGGGAATGGTCGTCCGCATCTTTTCCATGCCCTTGCGGCCGGTAAGAAAGATGACGAACTCGTCCATGCTGCTGCCGACTGACGCCAGCACCTTAGACAGGCTCTCCGTCGTCGGCCAGCGTTCGCGCCCGTCGGGCCCGATGCGTTTTGAGGGGTTGAACGCGGTGGGGTCGAGCCCGGCTCCTTTCGCCAGCCCCGAGGCGGACAGGCCGTGCTTGTCCGCCAAGGCGTCGATGGCGTTCCATAACTGTTTGTGTGTGAACATGCTGCCGCTCCCATTGTGTCGAACTATTTCCTAGGAAGGAATGCCGGAAAAAATCGAATTTGTCCAGAGTTGATTAGCGGTGAGCCACAATTTACTGTGCGCCCGCTTTGGTGGAGTAGTCGGGCGGGGGGCTGGCCGCCAATGGCCGATATTTATCATCTGCTGAGGCCGTTTCTTTTCAAGCTGCCTCCGGAAAAAGCCCACCGCTTTGCCATCGCCGCTTTGCGCTCCGGTCTGCTTCCTTGCTCGCACACGCCCGCGCTCGCAGTTGACCTCTGGAGCCTGTCTTTCCCGAACCCCTTGGGTCTGGCCGCAGGTTTCGACAAGAATGCCGAAGTACCCGATGCCGCACTGAAACTCGGCTTTGGCTTTGTGGAGGTGGGCAGCATCACGCCCTTGCCCCAGGCTGGCAATCCACTGCCCCGGCTTTTTCGCCTCGATGAAGACCGCGCCCTTGTCAACCGCATGGGCTTCAACAACCAAGGCTTCGAGAATGTTTTGCATCGTCTTCAGGCCCGCGCCGGAGCTCGCGGCATCCTCGGCGTCAACATCGGCGCGAACAGGGATTCCCATGATCCTATTGCCGACTATGTCCAGGGTTTATCCGCTTTCGATGCTGTCGCAAGCTATCTCGTCATCAATATCTCATCGCCGAACACACCGGGCTTGCGGGCCCTGCAGTCGAGGAGCCATCTGCCGGAGTTGCTCGAGCGCTTGAGCGCTGCAAGACAGGAGCTCCAAGCACCCAAGCCCCTCCTTCTCAAGATTGCCTGCGACCTTTCCGACGGCGAGATCGAAGACATCGCCGGGCTCGCACTCGAAAGCAGAATCGACGGCCTCATCGTGTCGAACACCACCGTGACGCGCCCGCACCTCAAGTCGGTGCATGCCAAGGAGCCGGGCGGTCTTTCCGGTGTACCGCTGTTCGAACTATCCACCCGCAAGCTTGCGCGCGTCTACCAGGCAACTTCGGGACGGCTGCCCCTCATAGGTTCAGGAGGCGTATCTTCGGTTGAAACGGCCTGGCAGAAGCTGCGCGCCGGAGCCTCGCTCGTCCAGCTTTATACCGGCCTTGTTTACGAGGGGCCTGCGCTCGTTTCCGCCATTCTTACGGGCCTTGCCGAGCGCCTCGTGCGCAGCGGCAAAACCTCGTTGCGCGAGGTTACCGGATCAGGGCAGGCCGACTGGCTGTAAAGCTCGCCTGTTCGAGCGCCGGCACTCTCATTCCGAGCGTAACGGCGCGAACGATGAAGAAAATGTTGAGGGCCAACCATAAACCGTGGTTGCCGAGCGCCCGGCTCGCAACCCACCAGCTAATGAGATAGACGATGATGCTGACGATCATCATGTTGCGCATGTCGCGCGTGCGCGTCGCGCCGGTGAAGATGCCGTCGAGTTGAAAGCACACCACACCCAGGACTGCCGACAGTGCCACCCACGGCAAATAGATGCGCGCCGTCTGCCTGACCTCCGGATTGACGGCCAGCGCATCTATGATCTGCGGTCCGGCCAACAAAATGGCAATCGCCAGAATGGCCCCGACTGCGAGAGCCCACACCGTGGTGATGATGATCGCGCCGCGATAGCGGGTGAAGCTTTTCGCCCCTACCGCCTGACCGACGAGCGCCTCCGCCGCATAGGCGAAACCATCGATCAGATAGGCCGATACTTCGAAGCAATGCATGAGAACCGTGTTGGCGGATAGGATCACATCGCCCTGCCGTGCGCCCTGCGCCGCATGCCACCACAGGGCAAACACCAGGCACCATGTTCTCACCATGATGTCGAAGTTGATGGCAAAGGTTCGCTTGAGCTTTTCCGCATCGAAGACGAGCGCCAGCTCGAATTTGATCCGCCCTTGATAGGCAGACCGCCAGATCACGGCACAGCCGAGCCCCGCGGCCGCAATTTCCGCAATGAGGGTGCCGAGCGCCACACCCGCCGTCGTCATGCCGAAACCCAGCACGAACAACACATCGAGCGCCATATTGGCGAGGTTGAGGAAAAGCTGGAGGCCAAGGACCATCCGCGCGCGGCCTTGGCCGATGAACCAGCCGAGCAGGACGAAATCGATGAGCGCGAATGGCGCCGACCAGATCCGGATGCGGAAGTAAAGGGCGGCGTTTCCCTCCACCTCTGCCGAGCCCTCGATGAGCCCAAACGCCAGCCTCTGGATCAGCGGGCCAAGCAGGATCAGGAGCAGTCCGCAGCCGATGGCTACCATGAGCGCCCGGCAGAGCACCGCCGCCACCTCGCGCTGATCATTGGCACCGAATGCTTGGGCGGTGAGGCCGCTCGTTCCGAGCCTTAGGAAACCGAAGCCCCAATAAAGAAAGCTGAAGATAAGCGAGGCAATGGCAACCGCGCCGATGTAGTAGGGCTCTGGCAGCCGCCCGATGACGGCAGTATCGACAACCCCGATGAGCGGCTGCGACACGTTCGACAGCATGATCGGTACGGCGATCGCCAGCACCTTTCGGTGGGTGATGTTGAAAGCGGTCTGCACTGGTCTAAGGTTTCCTGGTGTTACCTGTACCTCCACTCCTCATCCTCGGGAAGCGGTGGCCAGCTTAGATGCTCCCACACGGCATGAAGCTGAATATCGGCTCCCGCCGGAATGACGATGAAATTACATGAGCGCCATGTCGCAAAGCCATTCAAGCCTCCCGCAATCCTTCGCCCGCTGGTTCAAGGAGCGTGGCTGGCGGCCTCGCGAGCATCAGCTGGCCGTGTTCTCCAGCGTCGGAACCGGCCAAAGCGTCCTGCTCGTGGCGCCCACGGGCGGCGGCAAGACGCTTGCGGGCTTTCTGCCGAGCCTGGTCGAGCTTTCCACCTCGGCCAAGGGGCAGGGCCTTCACACACTCTATGTCTCACCTTTAAAGGCCTTGGCCGTCGACATCGCCCGCAATCTTGAAAAACCTGTGGCAGAGATGGGCCTCGGAATCGCGATCGAGACCAGAACCGGCGATACGCCTCCCCACAAGCGCCGCCGACAGCGTTCGAACCCTCCCGATATTCTGATCTCGACGCCCGAGCAACTGGCCCTGATGATTGCCGATCCACACGCCCATGTGCTCTTCCGGCATTTGAGAGTGGTCGTCCTCGATGAACTTCACGCTCTCGTCGCTTCAAAGCGCGGGGCTCTCCTGTCTCTCGGCTTGGCAAGGCTTGCCCGTCTTGCCCCGCATGCCCGCCGCATCGGCCTTTCCGCCACGGTCGCCAGGCCCGACATGCTGCAGGCGTGGCTCGTGCCGCAGCATCCGGGCCACACCCTTGCTCATGCCCAGCTGGTGACCGGTCCCGCCGGCCTCGTCCCCGAGATCACTATACTCAAATCGGTCGAACGCGTGCCTTGGTCCGGTCATTCGGCCCGGTACTCGATCGGCGAGATTTACGATGCCATCGGAAAATCGCGGCTAGCCCTCATCTTCGTCAACACGCGCTCCCAAGCCGAGGTCATTTTCCAGGAACTCTGGCGCGTGAACGATCAGACCCTGCCGATTGCGCTGCACCACGGCTCACTGGATGTCGCACAGCGCCGCAAGGTAGAAGCGGCCATGGCGGCGGGCCGCCTCAAAGCGGTCGTCGCCACCTCCACCCTGGATCTCGGCGTCGACTGGGGCGACGTCGACCTCGTCATCAACATTGGCGCTCCCAAGGGCTCAAGCCGTCTCATTCAGAGGATCGGCCGCTCCAACCACCGGCTGGACGAGCCTTCGCGCGCCATGCTGGTGCCCTCCAACCGTTTCGAGGTTCTCGAATGTGAGGTAGCGCGCATGGCGGTGAACGAAGGCGCTCAGGACTCAGAGCGTATGACCGTCAAGAAGCTTGACGTCCTTGCCCAGCACATTCTGGGCATGGCGGTGCACTCGCCTTTCAAGCCCGACGCGCTCTATGATGAGATCCGCTCGAGCTTCGCCTATCGCGAGTTGACCCGCGAGGAATTCGACAGAACCGTCGAGTTCGTCGCCACCGGCGGCTACACGCTCAAGACCTATGAGCGCTACGCCAAGCTCAAACCAACGGCTGACGGTCGCCTGCGCCTTGCGCATCCGCGCCTTGCGCAGGCCTATCGCCTCAACGTCGGCACCATTGTCGAGGATGAAATGCTGAAAGTGCGGCTGGTGAAATCGCCGCGGGCCGGCAAGCCTCTGGTGAGCTATGGCGGCAGGCTTCTGGGCGAGGTCGAGGAATGGTTCATCAACTCCATGTCCATCGGCGACACCTTTATTTTCGCCGGCGAAGTCGTGAAACTCGAGGCGGTGGAGGAACTGACCGCGCTTGTTTCGCGCACGAGATCCACAGAACCCGCCGTTCCCTCCTATTATGGGGGCAAGTTCCCGCTGTCGACCTATCTCGCCCGCCGTGTCCGCGAAATGCTGGCCGATCCCGATAAGCAGCGCCAACTCCCCGCTCAGGTGCGCGAATGGCTGGGTCTTCAGCGCTATGCCTCGGTTCTTCCCGCCGCCGATGAAATGCTGGTCGAAACCTTCCCGCGCGGCAACCGGCATTATCTCGTCTGCTATCCTTTCGAAGGTCGTCTTGCCCACCAGACGCTCGGCATGCTGCTCACCCGAAGACTCGAGCGCTGGGGCGCTCAGCCCATGGGCTTCGTCGCCAGCGAATATGCCTTGGGCATTTGGACGGTCCGCGATCTCAATCTCTTGATCTCGTCCGGGCGCCTGAGCCTTGCGCGCCTGTTCGATCAGGACATGTTGGGGGACGATCTCGACGCCTGGCTTGCGGAATCCATGCTGATGAAACGGACGTTTCGCACCTGCGCCATTGTTGCCGGCCTCATCGAGCGCCGCTCTACGGCAAAGGAGAAGACCTCGCGTCAGATGACCGTCTCCTCCGATCTGATTTATGACGTTCTGAGGAGCCATGAACCGAACCACATCCTTTTGCGCGCCGCTTGGGACGACGCAGCGGAAGGATTGATCGATGCCCGCCGGCTGGCCGAACTCCTTGCGCGAATCAGAGGAAAAATCCTTCATCGCGCCCTGGACAGAATTTCTCCGCTTTCCGTGCCTGTAATGTTGGAGATCGGTCGCGAACCGGTCTATGGCGAGGCCAATGATGCGCTTCTTGAGGAAACAGCCCGCAGTCTCATCAACGAGGCGGCAGGCTCTGCCTGATCGCCGCCCGGTGCGCCTGCGGCTCGATGGGGTCGAACTCGAGCCCGACATCTCGGGCGCTCTCTATGTGCCGGACTATCACACGCTTCTCGTTGCCGATCTGCATCTGGAGAAGGGCTCGAGCTTCGCCGCACGTGGGCTTCACATCCCGCCCTATGACACGCGCTCGACGCTCACTGCACTGGAAACCGTGATCAAAAGCCGCAAGCCTGATCGCCTTATTTCGCTCGGTGACAGCTTTCATGATGCCAAGGCTGGCGAGAGGCTCGATCGAGACGATCTCGCTCGCCTCTGCCGCCTTTGCGAAACCATCGATGTCTGCTGGCTCATCGGCAATCACGATCCCGTTCTCCCTTCGGGACTGGGTGGCCGCATCGCCTCGGAAATCGCCCTGGGACCCTTGGCGCTGCGCCATCTGCCCAAGACTCGTCTTGGCACCGACATTGAGATCGCCGGACATCTCCATCCCGTCGCCTCGATCAGCCGGCGCGGCCGCAGAGTAACCTCGCGCAGCTTCGTGGCCGGAAGCCGCCGCCTCATCATGCCGGCTTTTGGCGCCTATACCGGTGGGCTCAATGTTTCCGCGCCCGAGATTGCCTCGCTCTTCCATGAGGAGACGTTTACCGCCTGGATGATCGGCCGCCGGGCGATCTACGGCTTCTCCTCGCGCCTGCTCGATTAGTTCGCGAGCCTTAACCGCGCGCCATAGCCAGGGATACCACATTGGCGTCGGCTTGCGCCTTTTCAGGCTTCCATGCCTCGAAACGTTCGCGCGTGGCCTGAGCGAGGGCCGGCGCCAAGGTGCTCCCCAGAGTCTCTGCTTTCTTGAGAGCCTCCTCATCACCCTGCTGCGCGGCCGCCAGGTACCAGAACATCGCTTCCGCCTGATCCTTTTTCACTCCGAGCCCCCGCTCGTAGAGCATCGCCACATTATATTGGCTGTCCTTGATCCCATGGGTCGCCGCCGCCGTGAACCAGCGGACCACCGTCGCGTAGTCAGCTTCGGGACCTTGCGCCAAAAGAACGCCGAGATTGTGCATGGCTTTGACGTTCCCTTGGTCCGCGGCCCTTGCGTACCAATGGACGGCCGCCCCCACGCTTTGCTCAACCCCGATGCCGCGCTCATAGAGCGTGCCCAGGCGATATTGCGCCGGCGCCAGGCCCTGTTCCGCGGCCTTGTGATACCATTTTGCCGCTTCCACCGGATTCTGCGGCACGTTTGATCCTTCTATGTAGCGCCCCGCGATGATGAATTCCGCCTCCGCCTGTCCCTCAAGCGCGGCCAGCCGGACAGACGGCGAATCGATCTCCTCTGCCAGAGCCGCGGGCGCTTCGAATGTGGCGTTCGCTTGAAAGGCACTTCTGCTCTGGGGTGCTCCGCTGTGCGAATCGGATTGTGTTTTGCTTTGTGGGGCCGGGTCTGGCGTCAGAGTGGCCTTGTAGCCGCTGCGCACGGCATAGGCCGAGACGGCTGCAAGCAACAGCAGCGCAGCGAGGAGCAGACGTCGCTTGTTGCCTTCAGGCGTTACCTTCGCGCTGTCGGCCGCCATCGCCACCTCATCGCCCACGCCCTTGGGATGGCGCGGCTTTACGGGCGCGGGGCGCTGAAACAAGGAGAGTGGAAAAAGCCGCAGGCCCCTGTTTGTCGTCCCTCGCTCGGCCTTGCCCTTGGTTTGCGGCACGCGTCCAAGGCTGTGCCTTGCCCCCTGCGCCGCCGCTTGTGCTGCACGACGCGCTGCTGCGATGAAATCATCCTCCTGTCCGGAAACGGTATCCGGCCGCTCCTGAACCGGCTTCGCAGGTGGCGTTTCGTCTTCGGAGCTGAACAGTTCACCGGCCGGTTCGGCGGCCTCGCGCTGAGGCTCGAAAGATAGCTGTGGATCCGTTTTGAGTTCGCTCTGCGCTTTCGTCAGATGCTCCTGCAGATTGCCCCGCCAGCCGGGTTCTATCGCGATGGGTTGAGGATCGGGTTGGGAAGCATTTTGTAGAGTATCTGCCTGCGGTGGAGCCTCGGCTTGAATGCGCTCCCAGTTCCGTCCCTGCGCTGGGGCCTGCGCGCCCTCGACCTCGGAGAGCCGGCCGATGATCTCTTCCAGCGTCTCATGGAGTGCGTCGAAGGTTTCCTGAGTCTGTTGCTCGGAGCGCTGATTTTCCTGCCTTAGGCCATTGAGCGCCTGTTCGATCGCGGCGAGCACGGGCTCCTGGATCCCCTCCGACATGGGGCTTCTCTGCAGCTCCGAAACCACCCGCTTCGCTGCCGCCTCAGCCACATCCTGGACATCGGCCCGACTGTCCTCCAAGGCCTGGAAGATCTGCGAAACCGAACGTTCTATGCTCTCGAGAGAGTTGAGTTTCGCTTCCGCGCCCACGAGCCGGTCGTCGAACACGCGCATCTGCTCGAACATTTGGTCGAACACCTCTTCGGCGGCCGAAGGCGAGCGCGCCTCGGCCAGACGGCCCTCGAGCTCCTGCACCTTCTGCGCGACTTCGCTGATATGTGGCAGGGCCCGGCCGCGGATTTCCATGTCCGAGATGCGGCGGGTCATTTCGCTCAGACGTCGCTCGATGCCGACGATCGGCAGCTCCTCGAACCTCGCCGAAAGCCTTTCGAGCGAGCTCTGCAGCAGCATCACCTCTCGCTCGTTTGCCTGGCCCGAGCTTCCACGTTCCGCTTGCAGGGCGAGTGTGCCCACATCGTCCTTGAGCGCTGTCACTTCTCTGCGCAAGCTCTCCACGTCGCTGTTGAGCCCGCCAAGATGGGCGAGGCTCGCCTCGACATTGGCAGCGAGCGATTGCAAAGTGCTTTCGAGAACCTTGATCTCCGGGCGCAGCGAACCTGTCGCCGCTTGTTTCGCGCGATCGACCAGAGCGTCGGGCAGGGATTTGAGTGCACCGAGTTGCTCGTAGATTTCTCTGACTTGCAATTGCACGCTCTGCAGTGCCTTGTCCTGCTCCTGCCCTTCGAGCCTTTCGTAGAGACCTGCAATTTCGGTTTCGAGCTGATTGAGACGCTCTGTACTCTTCTCCTCCCCGCTGCGGTCACCGAGGCGCCTCACCTGATCCTGCAGCGTCGTGATCGTCTCCTGCGTTCGCCTCTGCGAGACGTCGAGATGGCCAACGATGTTCCTCACCGCCGCTTCAAGCGAGGCATAGCTTTCCGCCGCTCCGGTGCTATCGGCCGCCTGCTCTGCGTGCCTGACGATCTGAGTGTTGATGACCTTGAGCCTTTCGTTGACCGAGGTCAGCGCTTCCGTCAGATAGCGTTCGTGATTCTCGACCCGCTCTATGACGGATTCGAGAGTCGTATCCGCCTGGGATGGCTGCTGGAACGGTTGCGCTGGCTTTTCCTGGGGTCGCTCTGCCGTCATCATGGCCAGTTCTTCAGCGATGCGGGAAAACCGGTCTCTCACCAAAGGATGCATGTCCCGGCTCTTTGGGCTCGCCCGCGCTTCGGTCTGCTCCAATATGGTGGTGTTGAGCCACTCGCCCAGCGTCAATCCGGATCGGCGCGCAGCGTCCTTGGCAGCCTCGCGGACCTCGGGCTCAATTCCTTTGACGCTCCACGGGATGCCGGACTTCATAATCGATCTCTCAACGGGGAGAGGCCTGAACCATGGCCTTTGTCTAAAGGTTAAGGTTCTGAGTAAACATTCGGTTAAGCGGCCACCGAAACCTCGCAAATTCCTGCTACGAGCTGTGAGTCAGCCTGACGCAGCCACTGGAAATCTGCTTACGTAGACGTCATATAGGTGCCCAAACTGGCTGCCTGGAGGGGCGCCGAATACTTTGCCGAATACTTTTACGAGGTCATGCGATGAACACCGTTGCCGACAACCGGCCAAGCCGGGAGAAAACCTATTCGATTACCGAGCTTTGCCGCGAATTCCACGTCACGCCCCGCACCCTCCGTTTCTACGAGCAGAAGGGTCTTCTCTCACCGGCCAGACGCGGTTGGACCAGGCTTTTTTCTTATCGCGACCGCGCCAGACTGCAATTGATCCTGCGTGGCAAGCGCGTTGGCTTTTCGCTTGAGGAAATCAAGGAAATGCTCGACCTTTACAATCTTCGTGACGGTCAGGTGACGCAGCTCAAAGTAGCCTCCGTCAAGATGCGCGAGCGCCTCGAGGCTCTGCGCAAGCAGCGGTTTGAACTCGAAGAAGCCATCGCAGACCTCGAGCGCACGTGTGAGATCGTCGACGGCATGTTACGTGAACGTCAAGTAGATCGTCCGAAAGCCGCAAACGAGCAGTAACCAGGCGAATGGGAGTGTTGGGCCTAGCGAAGCCTGTCTGGATGACCGAGGAGCTGGGCCTTCTCGAGGCAACCTGCCGCCAATTCTTCGCCAAGGAATGTGCCCCTCATTATGACCGCTGGGAAAAACTGGGCTGCGTCGACCGCGACATTTGGACGAAGGCCGGCGTAGCCGGGCTTTTGTGCGCCGGCATCCCCGAGGCCTATGGCGGAGCAGGCGGCAGCTTCGCCCATGAGGCGGTGATCACGATCGAGGCCAACCGGGCCGGTATTTCCGGCCTGGGCATCCCCCTGCACAATGCTATCGTCGCGCCATACATTCTGAACTACGGTTCCGAAGAACAGAAGCAACGCTGGCTTCCGCGCCTTGCGACCGGTGAGTTGATCGGCGCTATCGCCATGAGCGAACCTGCCGCGGGCTCCGATCTTCAGGGCATCAGAACCACGGCCAAACGCAGCGGCAATGGCTATGTCCTGAATGGTCAAAAGACCTTCATCACCAATGGCCAGCTTGCCAATCTTGTCATCGTCGTCGCCAAGACCGATCCCTCCCTTGGCGCCAAGGGAATAAGTCTCTTTGCCGTCGAGACCGACGGGGTCGAGGGGTATCGCCGCGGCCGCAATCTCGACAAGATCGGGCTCAAATCCAACGACACTTCCGAGCTCTTCTTCGAGGCCGTGAAGATCGATGCGGAAAGTCTCCTCGGCAGCGAGGAAGGCCAGGGTTTCTACATGCTCATGGAGCAACTGCCTCAGGAGCGTCTTCTCATCGCCCTGCAAGCCGCCGGTCGCATCGAGAGCGCGCTTGAGGTAACCATCGATTTCGTCAAGCAGCGAAAAGCTTTCGGCAAGGCGATCATCGAGTTTCAGAACACGCAGTTCGAACTCGCCGAGTGCAAGAGCGAGGCTGCCATCGGCCGCGTCTTCGTCGATTATTGTATCTCCCGACACCTTGAAAAAGCGCTCGACACCGTCACCGCCTCCATGGCCAAATATTGGATGACCGATCTCCAGTGCCGGATCATCGACCGTTGCCTTCAGCTTCACGGCGGCTATGGTTATATGAACGAATTTCCCATTGCCCGCATGTACCGCGATGCCCGGGTCGAGCGCATCTACGGCGGCACCAACGAGATCATGAAGATGCTCATCGCCAGGAGCCTGTGAAGGACTGATCATGCCGGAAAGCTATATTTACGACCATGTTCGCACCCCGCGCGGCCGCGGCAAGCCCGATGGCGCTTTGCATGAAGTCACCTCGCTAGAGCTTGCCAGCCAGACCTTGCGTGCCATCCGCGATCGCAACGAGCTCGACACGAGCCTGGTGGACGACGTGGTTTTGGGCTGTGTGGATCCAATCGGCGAGGCCGGCTCGAACATCGCCCGCACGGCCGTCATAAACGCTGATTATGCCGAGACGGTTGCCGGCATCCAAGTGCATCGTTTCTGCGCCTCCGGGCTCGATGCCGTCAACTTCGCCGCAGCGGAAGTCAAATCCGGTGTGCATGACATGGCCATCGGCGGAGGTGTGGAATCGATGAGCCGCATCGGCATTGGTGCCTCCGGCGGTTCCTGGCCGGTTGATCCTTCCGTCGCTCTCAAGAGCTATTATCTGCCCCAAGGCGTCTCCGCCGATCTGATTGCTACAAAATATGGCTTCTCGCGCGACGACGTAGATGCCTATGCCGTGGAAAGCCAGAAGCGTGCTGCCCGGAGCTGGGCCGAGGACGCTTTCGCCAGATCAATTGTGCCGGTGAAAGATGTCAACGGCTTGATCCTCCTGGACCGCGATGAGCATATGCGGCCCGAAACGACCATGCAGTCCTTGGCAGCGCTAAAGCCGGCCTTCGCCGATATCGGCGAGCGGTACGGCTTCGATGCAGTCGCAGTCCAGCGTTATCCCGAACTCGAATCCCTCAATCACGTTCACCACGCCGGAAATTCCTCTGGCATCGTCGATGGCTCCGCCGCGGTTCTGCTTGGAAACGAAGAGGCAGGAAAGAAGGCTGGTCTCAAGCCGCGCGCCAGGATCAGAAGCTTCGCCAACATCGGCTCGGAACCCTCGATCATGTTGACCGGTCCCGCCGAAGTCACCCGCAAGGTACTGAAACGCGCCGGCATGACGCTTCAGAATATTGATCTTTTCGAGGTGAACGAGGCCTTCGCCTCCATGGTGCTGCTCTACCGCGAGCTCCTCGATCTCGATCCTGCCAAGGTCAATGTTGCCGGCGGCGCCATTGCTATGGGCCATCCTCTCGGTGCGACCGGTGCCATTATCTTGGGCACCGTTTTGGACGAGCTCGAGCGCCGCGATCTCAACACCGCTCTCATCACCCTGTGCATCGGTGCAGGCATGGGCACGGCCACCATCATCGAACGCGTTTGACCTCATGAAATACTTCACTCTGGAGGCAGATGCCGACGGCATTGCCCTCATCACCTGGGACATGCCCGGCCGGTCGATGAACGTCATCGACGATGCGGTTCTGGCTGAAATCGGCGAGATCGTCACCCGCCTCAAGTCCGATGCGCGGATAAGAGCTGCGATTTTCGCGTCAGGTAAGAAGTCTTTTTGTGCCGGAGCGGATCTCGTTTGGCTGCAAACCCTGGCCGCCAAATACGGAGCGGCGGGACAAAAGTCACTCGACCAGCAGGAGCTTCGCGACTTGATGGAGGAGGCAGGCCGTTTCTCCCGCGTCTTTCGCGAGCTGGAGACCTGCGGCAAGCCTGTGGTCGCGGCCATTTCCGGAACAGCTTTGGGGGGCGGACTGGAGCTTTGCCTGTCCTGTCATTACCGCATCGCCGCAGACGATCCTTCTGCCAGGATAGGTCTTCCCGAGTCCAAGGTGGGTCTTCTCCCTGGCGCCGGCGGCACTCAGCGTTTGCCGCGCTTGATCGGAGCTGAAGCGGCACTTGATCTCATGCTGAACGGCAGGCACATCGATCCTCATTTGGCGCTGAAGCTCGGCGTCGTTGATGAGGTCGCTCCCCGCGACGGTCTCATCGCTGCAGCGAAGAAGTGGATCGCATCGAGCCACAAGGCCGTCCAGCCCTGGGACGAGAAGAGCTTCAGGCTCCCGGGCGGCGCGCCTTATTCACCCCATGGTCTCATGGCGTGGCCCGCAGCCAATGCACTTTATCGCAAGGCAACTTATGACAATTACGACGCGCCGCGCGCCATACTCAAATGCGTCTATGAGGGTCTGCAAGTGAAGTCCTTCGATGCGGCTTTGCGCATCGAGACCCGCCATTTCACGAGGCTCCTCATGGGACCTCAGGCCCGCAACATGATCCGCTCGCTCTTCGTCTCCATGCAGGATCTAGGCAAAGGTGCGCGCCGGCCCTCGGGAACGCCGGAAACCCGCGTGCGGAAGCTCGCCATCATCGGCGCGGGTTTCATGGGCTCAGGCATTGCTCATGTGGCAGCTTTGGCCGGCTTGGACGTCCTTCTTCTCGATCGCGATCTCGAAAGTGCTGAAAAAGGCAAGAGGCAGGTGGATCAGGCTTTGAGCAGGGAAGTTGGCAAAGGCCGCCTCGCCGATTCGGACAAGCAGAACGCCATGGCGCGAATCGTGACTGCCGCCGATTACCGAGGCCTCGCCGCTGCCGACCTCGTCATCGAGGCCGTTTTCGAGAACCGCGCCTTGAAATCGGAGCTGTTGCCCAGAATCGAAGCCGCTACGAGTGCCAAAGCGCTTCTCGCGTCCAACACCTCGACGCTGCCGATTTCCGGCCTTGCCGAGCCCCTCGAGCGTGCCCAATCCTTCATCGGCATACATTTCTTTTCGCCCGTTGACCGCATGCAGCTTGTCGAGATCATCAGGGGTCGGCAGACCTCCGAAGACGCCGTGGCCCGCGCTTTCGACTTCACCCGCCAGATCCGGAAGACGCCCATCCTGGTCAACGACTCCCGCGGGTTCTTCACCTCGCGCGTTGTCATGACTCACAAGAAGGAAGGCATGCACATGCTGGAGGAGGGGGTGCCGCCCGCGATGGTGGAAAACGCTGGTCGCGCCGCAGGCATGCCTGTAGGTCCCTTAGCGCTCGCCGATGAGGTAGCGCTCGATCTCTCCTGGAAAATTCTTCAAGCCACCAGATCCGATCTGGGCGATACCTACCGTGAGGGACCGATTGATCGCATCATGGAGGAAATGGTCGTCAAACGCGGCCGCTACGGCCGCAAGAACGCCAAGGGCTTTTACGATTACCCCGAAGGCGGAAAGAAACGCCTGTGGCCGGGGCTGTCTGACATTGTTCCCCCGAAACCTTCCTCCGACTTCGATTTCGAGGTTCTCAAGGAGCGCATTCTGCTGATTCAGGCTCTAGAGACCGCGCGCTGCTTCGAGGAGAATGTCTTGACCGATGTCCGGGAGGCCGATGTCGGCGCCATTCTGGGCTTCGGCTTTGCCCCTTTCACGGGCGGTCCTCTCTCCTATATTGATACGATGGGAAGCAGGGCCTTCCTCGATCGGTGCCGCGCCCTTGAGGCGAAATATGGCGAGCGCTATGCGCCCCCGGCTCTCCTGGTCGAGATGGCAAAGAAGGGAGAGACTTTCTATGGCCGCTTTTCTCCGCCGCCGTGAGTTGATGGGTGTCCTTATGGCCTTAGGCTTCTCCTCGTCCTTGGTCTCGGCCGAGGAGGCGGGGCGTTTTGTTCTCAAGGAAGCCGATCAGAACACCTTCATTCGCCTGGATACGGTGACGGGATCTGTCTCCCATTGCTCCTCCGAGGCCGGCGAGTGGAGCTGCAGGAGCGTTAAGGACGATCGTGCCGCCCTGCATGAAGAGATTGCCGCGCTGCGGAAGGAGAATGCCGAGCTCAAGCAGAGGTTTTCGAAGGGCAAGGATGTCGAGCCGGAAGCGCGCCCCGCCCTTCCAAGCGAAGCGGAAATCGACCGCTGGCTGGCCCTGGTCGAAAAATACTTCGAGCGCTTCCTGTCATTGATCCGCCGTCTCGAGCAGAAACAGGATGGTCAACCCATCTGACGAATAGCGGTCTGCCCGTTCCAACGAGAACGGGCAGACCAGGTACACGCAGGCTCGGGACGGCGACAGGAGCCAGCGCGACCAATTTCCGGGCCATCAAGGACGTTCAAATGTGTCGATGAAGTTCCCCGCCGCATCGATGCCGAGTAGATTGCTCCGCGACATCGGCGGCAACTCGACGGAACAGTGACAAATTTTGGGCGCTTCCAGATTGCTTTGTCGGTAGCGGCCGTTATTGTTGGGTTTTCCTCGTCCGGCGCTGCGCAGGCTTTTCTCTTTTTCTCGGTCCCCAGTCATTCAAGAGCGAATGACCGCTCCGATTCGGCTGTGGCGTTCAAGCTTCCGCTATGGTCGGAAGCCATTCGTCGCTGTAATCAGCTCGTGTACGATGCCGGGCTCGGTGGTTGCATGCCCCGAATCGGTGACGATCTTGAGCTGAGCTTCGGGCCAGACATGGTGCAGATCGAAGGCGTTCTTCACCGGCGTCACCATGTCATATCGGCCATGCACGATCACGGCGGGGATGGAGCGGAGGCGATCTGCCTCTTGCAGCAACTGGTCGTCACTTTTGAAGAACCCGCGGTTCACGAAATAATGGCTTTCGATTCGCGCGAAGGCAACGGCATAGGTCTCCTCGCCGAATTTCGCCACCCTGACGGGGTCGGCCAGGAGTGACAAGGTTCCCCCCTCCCATTTGCTCCAGGCCACGGCGCACCGAATTTTCTCCGCCTCGTCCTTGCCCATCAGCCGGCGATAATAAGCAGCGACAATGTCGCCTCTCTCTTTCTCGGGGATGGGAGCAATAAAATCCTTCCACAAGTCGGGGTAAATCCAGCTGCAGCCTTCCTGGTAAAACCACAGTATCTCCGCTCGACGCAGCAGGAATATGCCGCGCAGGATGAGTTCGCTCACCCGCTCGGGATGAGCCTGCGCATAGGCGAGCCCAAGAGTGGAGCCCCAGGACCCGCCGGCGATTTGCCATTTCTCGACTCCCAGGAGCTGCCTAAGCTTTTCCATGTCCTCGACCAAATCCCAGGTTGTGTTCTCGCGCAATTCGGCATGAGGCGTGGAGCGCCCACAACCGCGCTGGTCGAACAAGATGATGCGATAGGCACCGGGATCGTGCAGCCGCCGCATGGTTGGTGTGCTTCCCGCTCCTGGGCCGCCATGCACCATGATCACCGGTTTGCCCTTAGGATTACCGCACTCTTCGAAATAGATTTCGTGCAGATTGGAGACTTTCAGCCTGCCGGTCCGGTATGGTTCAATTTCCGGATAGAAGGAGAATCGCTCGGTTATGGCCAACGGCATTGCCCCTCCTTGGTTGCGGCAAGGAGCCGTGGCCGGTCCAACAAGGAGAGTCAACAGTGATCGTCAGAAAGCTCGATGAGATTATCGATGGGCCCCGTCACGTCCGGGGCGACAGCTGGGAGAGCCGCCGAATACTTCTCAAGGCCGATGGTATGGGGTTTTCGCTCCATGACACGATCGTCAAGGAGGGCACCGAACAGAAGCTCCACTATAAGCATCACCTGGAGGCAAATTACTGCATTTCTGGGCGAGGCGAGGTGCTCGACGTTAAGACGGGCAAGACCTATCCCATCGCCCCTGGCACCCTCTATGCGCTCGATCGTAACGATGAACACATTCTCCGCGCCATCGACGGCGACCTGCGCCTCCTATGCGTTTTCTACCCTGCGCTCTCGGGCCAGGAAAAACACCTTCCCGACGGCAGCTATGCCCCTTCCCAAGACTGATTTGACATTGTGGACTGATCCCATATGAGTGCAGCTCTTTTCAGGTTTTTTGAGCGAGTCGCATGATGCTTGATACATCACCCTCGCGCCCTGCGGAAATTCTGGGCGCCCTCAGGCCATCGGTGGCGGCCGAGTCGGCCTCGGGGATTGTTGATGTCTTCAACTATGCGCAAGGCAAGCCCGATGTCATACCATTATGGGTGGGGCAGGGGCATCTGCCCACACCCGATTTCATCTCTGATGCCGCCATTGCCAGTCTGAAAGCGGGAGAGACCTTCTACACCTGGCAGCGCGGCATTCCCGAGCTACGCCGAGCACTCGCCGATTATCATTCAAGGCTCTATGGCATTGGCTTCGATCCGGAGAACTTCTACGTCTGCCAGGCGGGTATGCAGTCAGTGCAGCTCACTATTCAAGCGCTGCTCGAACCGGGCGATGAAGTCGTCGTGCCTTCCCCGGCTTGGCCCAATTATGCAGCACCTTTGCGCATGGCGGGCGTAAGACCTCTGGAAGTGACCCTGGACTTCAACCACAACCACTGGCGTCTCGATCTCGACCGTCTATTCGACTCGGTCACCGCCAAGACCAAGGTTCTGCTCATGAACACGCCGGGCAATCCCCTGGGCCGTGTCATGACCCGGGCGGAGATCATCGCCGTCCGAGATTTCGCGCGGAAGCGCGGTCTTTGGATTGTCGCCGATGAAGTCTACGCCCGCTTCTACTTTCCCGAACCGGGCCGTAATGATGCTCTTCCGCCATCCTTCCTCGAACATTGCGATCGAGACGAGCGCATCATCTTCTGCAACACCTTTTCAAAGAACTGGGCGATGACCGGCTGGCGCGTCGGCTGGATGATTGCGCCAAAGATCATGGGCGGGGTGGTCGAGAATCTCGTGCAGTACAACACGTCCGGCACCACCACATTCCTGCAAAAGGGCTGTCTCGCCGCTCTCGAGCAGGGCGAAGCTTTCGTTGCCGCCCAGGTGGCGCAGGCGAGGACCGGGCGGGATATCATTTGCGACGCCCTCGACAGTTCGGCGGAAATTGAGTTCGCCAGGCCCGAGGGCGCCTTCTATCTCTTCTTCCGCATTGCCGGTACCCAAGATTCAACCGCCCTGTCCCGCCGCCTCATCGACGAAGCAGGCGTGGGCTTGGCACCTGGCTCGGCATTCGGTCCGGGCGGTGAAGGCTTTCTGCGCCTTTGCTTTGCAAGGAAACGCGAACATCTGGAAGTGGCGGCAGAGCGTCTCCTCAGCTGGCTGAAACGCCGCTGATCAGCTCACCGTCGCCGGAAGCTCCCGCTCGCGCCGGGCGATGAAATCTTCGAGCGCCTCGATCTTGCTCTCCTCGAGCTTCGGCTCCTGATAGGCTTCGAGCATGGACCGCGCCTTGGCGAGTGCCCGTTGCGCCGCATCCTGAGAGCCTTCGGCCGACCATTGTTCATAGGAGTTGAAGTCCATGATCGAGGGGATGAAGAAAGCCCTCTCGAACTTGCTTAGCGTATGGGCCGTTCCGAGGAAGTGCCCGGCCGGTCCCACTTCCCGCACCGCCTCCATGGCGGCGTTCAAATCCTCCATGTCGACACCCTGTGCGTATTTGTACCAGCCGCCGAGCTGTTCACAATCGAGCAGGAACTTGGAATAGGAAGCACACAGCCCTGCCTCGAGCCAGCCCGCCACGTGCCATATGTAATTGGCTCCGGACAGGATGGCGGCATGCATCAGCATGTTCGCCTCATAGCCCGCCTGCGCATCGGGCAGCTTCGAGCCGACGTGAAAGCCGGACGTCCGCCACGGCAGATTGTACTTTCGTGCAAGCTGCCCCATGAGCATCATCATATGCGCCGCTTCCGGCGTGCCGCCCATGGGTGCCCCCGATTTCATGTCCACCGTCACCATGAACTGACCATAGACCTGTGGGCTCCCGGGGCGGATGAGCTGCGTGAATGCAAGCCCCGCGAGAGCCTCGGCATTTACCTGCGCTACTGCCCCGACGGTCGAGGCTGCCGTCGATGCGCCGCACAGCGCGAAAGGCGACAGAAGGCATGGCTGATTGTGCGCCGCATACACCTTGAGCGCATCGAGCATCGTCGCATCCCAGACGAGGGGCGAGTTGCAATTGACGACGGCGGTGAGCACCGTGTTGTCCTTCACGAAGTCCTCGCCAAACACGATGGCCGCCATCCTCATCGTGTCGACGGCCCGTTCCCGTGCCGTCACGATCCCCATGAACGGCTTGTCCGACCACCTGAGGCATCCGTAAATGATGTGCAGGTGGCGATGCGGAACCGGCACATCCATGGGCTCGCAGATGATCGAGCTTGTCGAATGGAGCTGGGGCGACAAATAGGCAAGCTTGTGGAAATTATAGAGATCGTTCTTCGATGCGTAGCGCCGCTTACCTTCGAAATCGAGCACATAGGGCGCCCCATACATGGGCACGAAGACCGACTTTCGGCCACCGATGGTGACCGTGCGCTCGGGATTGCGCGCATGCATCGTATATTCAGAGGGGATCTTTCCCACGAGCTCCATCAGCTGCGCCCGGTCGATCCTGACTCTGTACCCCCGCACATCCGCGCCTGAAGCTTTCCACAGCTGTGCGGCTTCATCGTCGCGAAATTCGATGCCCGTCTCTTCTAGGATCCTGCAGGATTCCAGATGAATGAGCTCGATCGCTTCCTTGGGCACGATCTCATAGATCGGGATCTTGCTCTCCAGAACGGGGAAGCAGGCGATCGGGGCAGAACGCAATTGCCGCCGCCCCTCTCGCCCGCCGCTACGGCGCGCATTGCCGGACGAGATCGGTCCTTTTTCCACGAGTTCCTGGATGCTCGGCATGGAAGGAATGCCTTCTGCCATGTTCAACGTCCTTCGTCTTTCCCTCTAGAACCATAGCCCTCCTGCTGGCACTTTGAACCCCGAATCCGACCATCCCCTCCTCATCCGCGAACTGGAGGCTTCTCGTCTGCAACCCTGATAAGCCAGGTGAGGACATCCTGAGCCGCCGGCGACAGCCGCCCGACTTCGGCATGGGTGACGAAATGCCCGCGAACGCTCTCGATCTCGATGCGCGACAGACGCGTGAGACTGCCCGCGTTCAATGCCTCATCGACAAGCGGCCGCGAGCCAAGCAGAACGCCGGCCCCGGCCATGGCCGCTGCCATGGCTGCGATGAAACTGTCGAAACGATGGCTTGGGCCCTCCTGTGCCTTGATTCCAGCTGAGGCGAACCATTGTGACCACATCTCCCGTCCGCCGGAGAGGCTGAGACGCGGCAGCCTTATCCAATCGTTGCCGCGCATTTTTTGGACGAGCAGGGGAGCCGCGACCGGCACGAGCTTTTCGACGGTTAGCTGAACGGCTTCCCGGCCGGGGAAAAACCCTTCCCCGAATCTGATGTCGAGTTCGGCCTCTTGCGCGTGATAATCCTGCGGCAGATGAATGGTCGAAAGCTCGATGCTGATGTTCGGCCGCGCCGCGCTGAAGGATCCAAGACGCGGCGCCAACCACAGACAGGCGAAGGAGATGGGTGAAATCAGCCCCACCCGGCCTTCGCTCCGGCTTCCGAACAGCTCCCGTGTGCTCCGTGCGATCAATCCGAAGCCCGATTGCACATGCGGCAGATAGGCCGCACCCTCGGCGGTCAACTCCACGCCGCGCCTCAGCCGAAGAAACAGGCTGACTTTGAGATGGGATTCGAGCAGCCGTATTTGCTGACTGACCGCCGCCTGCGTCAGTCCAATCTCCGCAGCCGCAGCCGTGAAGCTCGAGTGACGCGCCGCCGCCTCAAAGGCTCTGAGCCAGGAAAGGGGAGGCAAGCCGATTTGTTTTTGTGCCATAAGTGAAACAATGTCATATCACTTAAAGAGATTATTTGCCTTGTATCACTTTGCTGGCCCATTCTGCACCGCCACCGGAGAGTCTTCATGGTCGCAGTGAACATCTTGAATGCAGGCGAAGCAGTCGAGATCGCCTTTGCCGATGGCGTTCGGGCGCGCTTTCACGCTGTCTGGCTAAGGGACAATGCGCTCGATCCCGAGACCCGAAGCTCAGCCAACGGGCAAAGGCTCATCACCATTCTCGATCAGCCCTTTGACACGCGCATCGCCAAAGCCTCCGTGAGCAATGCCGGCCTGAGCGTGACTTTTTCGCCGGAAGCCAAAGCCGTTGTCTTTCCGCTGCCTTGGCTCAAGGCCAGGATCTATGACACTCCTCATGGACGGCAGCCCGGTTGGACCGAGGATAGCAGCGAGACTTGGGACGCCTCTCTAAACTCGAACTTGCCCTCCGCAAAATGGCCTCAGATCGTGGCCGACCGTGCGAGGCTCGGCACCTGGCTGTCGGCAGTACGCCGCTATGGTTTCGCGCTGCTGACCGATGTGCCGAGGGAAAGCGGCTATCTCTGCAAGGTGGCCGAGGTCTTCGGCTATGTCCGCGAAACCAATTATGGTCGCTGGTTTGAGGTCAGAGCCGAAGTCAATCCAACCAATCTCGCCTACACCAATCTTGGCCTGCAGGCGCATACCGACAACCCCTATCGGGACCCCGTTCCGAGCCTGCAGCTACTCGCCTGTCTGGAGAATTCTGTCGAGGGAGGCGACTCCCTGGTCATAGACGGCTTCAGGGTCGCCCAGCGCATCCGGGAAGAGAACCCCCGGCACTTCCGCCTTCTATCGACATATCCTGCCCGCTTCGAATATTCCGGTTCGGCGGGAGTGCGACTCAAGGCCAAGCGGCCAGTCATCGAGCTGGGGCCTGACGGTGAGCTTATCGCCATACGCTTCAACAACCGCTCGCTGGCACCCGTGACCGATATTCCCTTCGACGATATGGTTGACTATTACGCGGCCTGCCGGCGTTTCGCCGAGCTGATTGAAAATCCGTCCATGGCCGTTTCCTTCAAGCTCGCTCCAGGCGAACTTTTCATCGTCGACAATACCCGCGTTCTCCATGCCAGGAAGGCGTTTTCCGGCTCCGGTCGGCGCTGGCTCCAGGGATGCTATGCCGACAAGGACGGCTTGCTCTCGACCCTTTTGGCTATCGAGGAAGAAATGAAGGAGGCGGCCCAATGAGCGGCGGAACTCTTTCACGCGACACCATCATCCCCTTCATCGCAGATATTTTCCGACGCCGCGGCGCCGAATCTTATTTGGGCGAAGCGGTCACCATGTCCGAGCATATGCTTCAGGGCGCTTTTTTCGCCACGCGTGATGGTGCATCAGACGAGCTCGTGGCGGCGGCCCTTCTTCATGACATCGGCCATTATACCAATGAATTCGGTGAAGATTATATCGAGCAGGGCATCGACAATCTGCACGATGAAGCAGGCGCCCGTGTCCTGGAAGGATTTTTTCCTCAAGTGGTCGTGGCCTGCGTGCGCCTGCATGTTGCTGCTAAGCGCTATCTTTGTACGACGGATCCGACCTATTTTGACAAGCTTTCACCTGCCTCTGTGGCCACTCTTAAGCTCCAGGGCGGCCCAATGTCGCGAATCGAAGTCGCCGAATTTCAGAAAAATACTTTCCACCAGGAAGCCGTCCGTGTCAGGCTCTGGGACGAGGCCGGGAAAGTTCCCGGCATGAAAACGCCCCCGTTTGACTATTATGCACCGCTCCTGCAACGTGTTGTCGACCGGCACATGGCAGGGAAGGGAGTTCGTGCTTCTCACTAAATGCCTGCACCGTCCGGCTCCGCCGGAGGCTGCATCTCATCTTTGCGATTCCTGAAGGCCGCGAGGACATGCCGGCTATATCCTTCCTCCCGAGCAATGATGCCGCGAATGGGTGGAACCGCATCCTGCCGCCGCGCTCACCACTTCCGCCTCTTCAAGGTCGCAAACGGGCCGACTGGGTGGTTGTCGGCGCCGGCTTCGCGGGCCTTGCTGCGGCGCGGCGCCTTGCCGAAAACCGGCCCGATGAGTCCATTGCACTCCTCGAGGCCCATGAAGTGGCCGAAAACGCCTCCGGCCGAAACTCGGGCTTTGCCATCGATGTGCCGCACCGGACCATGGGCTCCTTGGGCGAGATCGAAGATTCCCAACGCTACATTCGACTGAGCCGGGCGGCCATCGCGTACCTCCAGAAACAGGTCGCGCATCACTCCATCGACTGCGACTGGGCCCAGCGCGGCAAATATCATGCTGCCGTCTCTGCGCGCGGCTCCCAGGAGATCCTTGAACCCTTTGCCAAGGAACTCGAAACCTTGGGCGAGCCCTTACGCTGGCTCGATGCCGACAAGCTCAGGCGTGAACTGGGTTCCTCATATTACCATTCCGCCGTCTATACGCCGGGTTGCGTGCTCTTCAATCCCGCGGCGATCACCCGCGGTCTGGCTGCTTCCCTGCCCGCCAATGTGACCCTCTATGAGCACTCCCCCGTTCTCGTAACCTCCTACGGCAATGACATCGAGCTCGCCACGCCCGAAGGCTTCGTTCGTGCCCCTCGCATGATTCTGTGTGTGAACGGTTTCGCGCCTGAATTCGGATTTTACCGTGATCGGCTGTTGCGCTTCGCTACTTATGCGAGCCTCACCCGACCCTTGAACGAAAGCGAACGTCATGCCCTCGGCGATCCACAGGATTGGGGCCTGACGCCGGCCAATGCCTTTGTCTCCGCCACTATTCGCTATACACACGACCATCGTATTCTCATCCGCTATCGCATTTCTTATGCCCCTCACCACGCCGTCACCGAAAAAGACCTGCGCAAGGCAGGTCGGGAGAATCGTCGTATCCTTCTGGCGCGCTTCCCCATGCTGGGTGACGTGACCTGGGATCATACCTGGGCAGGCTATCTCTGCCTTTCGAGGAACTTCGCGCCGGGATTCGGCCGTGTCGCGCCCAACATTTGGGCAGCCGTTTGTCAGAATGGGGTGGGCGTCACCAAAGGCACGATCGGCGGCGTGCTCGCGGCAGACATGGCATGTGGCGAAGACAATGCCCTCATCGCGGACATGGAAGAGCTCGGCAAGCCGCAGAAACTTCCTCCACAGCCCTTCACTGGCATTGGGGTGCGATTCAAGACTCTCTATGACCGATGGCGCTATCGTTACGAGGTCTAAGAGTCTCCCAGCGATCGCGTGCCTTGACAGCCGGCCCCCAATTCACCGATCGAGAGGCCCCCGCCCCATCCCTAGGCAGGTCCGATCCCGCCTGTGACCCCGCAACCCTTTGGCGTTAGGAGAAGCTTAACCTAAGCATCAAATTACGGGTGAGAGCGTGCGGAGGGCGACGTCTTTTTAGGACCTGTCCCATAGCGTCGATCGGACTGAGGTGATCTGCATGAAACTCAGTGCGACAGACTACGAGACACTGCTGCGTGCCGCGGATATCGCGGACGCGCAGAGAGAACTATTGGAACGCTCGAAGCGACGCTCCGCGCAAGCGCGGTCCACTACATCGACCGCCATTTTGGCTGCGCTGGCAGCCCTGGCTCTCGCCTCGCTGTTGACCCTGTCTTCCATAGCTTGAGAGTAGTCGGATTGAGGATCAATAATCCTCATCCTCATAGGCGTAATAGTCTTCATCGAAATCGTCTTCCCAGCGCGCGTCTTCTTGGGCCTGGTTCCAATCCTCACCACGATGGTCGTCAATCATGCAGCGCCTCCGCCGCCCGCTGTAAGGTTGGTAGGTGCAATCCGCGGACCGGAAGGACCGATAGACGTTGGAGCAGGCGTCGTAGTTGCAGGAGCGGGGCTCTTCGGCAGCATCGAAGTCCATCGTTGCGGCTGCACTCTCGAATTGCTCGTATGGGCGCGTGCACAGTTGGCGCGGACCATCATAGGGCTGATAGCTGCAGTCCGATTCGCGAAATGATCTGTATGCGCGCGCACAGGCGTCGTAATTGCAGCGCACTTCCAGGGCGTGTTCTGCCCGGCCGAGCGCGCTGGTGATCAAATTTTGGGCGTTCTTGAGCTTCCGTTCGATATTCGAGCTAAATCCCCCAAAGATTTCGGCAACCGTCTCTAAAGCCGACCTGCTCTGCACCGGCGGCTTCTCTCTTTCACCGAGTTGCGCGACGGAACTCTCCTGCCTGAGCAACTCCGAAGCGCCCGCGACGAAATTCCGCCAGATCTTGGCCGGAAGATCTCCACCGATCACCTCCTGCATGGGCGAATTGTCGTCATTTCCAACCCACACGCCGACGACGAGCTTGTCGCTAAAGCCGATGAACCATGCATCGCGGTGATTTTCAGTCGTGCCGGTCTTGCCCGCAGCGAAGCCTCCCCACGCAGCGTTGCGACCCGTTCCTTGTTCGACCGCATGCTGCAAAAGCCCGATAAGCAGGTCGCGATGCTCACCGAGCGCAATCCTCGGCTTTTTCCCAGTAACAGGAACCTCCGGCTCATCGCCTTGACGAACTGTCTCGATTCCCCAGGGCTCGATGGGCGCGACTCCCGCAAGCACGGATGCATAAGCGCCCGTGAGATCGAGCAGGCTCACCTCAGCTGAGCCCAGTGCCAA